>Ga0315912_10000067_pt1 | contig 279884 bp, 224 predicted proteins | sample VfabasoilMG_FD_204469 | JGI IMG/M metagenome (GOLD analysis project Ga0315912, IMG submission 204469) | Garden soil microbial communities collected in Santa Monica, California, United States - V. faba soil | ecosystem: Environmental > Terrestrial > Soil > Garden | place: USA: California... | reverse complement strand
CACGCGCGCTGCTTCGCAGCGCAGCTCTAGCTCTGTTTCTGGGGGCGTTCCCGCCCCCGCACCGGCAGGTATGCCGGTGCTCCCCCTCACCCGCTTCGCGGGTGGCTAGAGCTCCGCACCGCTCGACGAAATACGAGATGCGCTCTAGCGCCCCGCGGGAACGCACTCGCACTGGCGCAAGGGCCTGCGTGCTTTCACGTAGTACGAGGCTCCCGACAACGACAGCTACGAGTCTGATTTGCAGAATCCAAAATATCGATTTGCGTCGCCTGATCTTGAGTCACAAAAATACCGATTTGCGTCGTCTCCCGATGAGATGGAAACTCACGAAACCGGCTTGACTTGGCTCATGTGAGCGCTCACAGTGATCAGCCCGAGGGTCGTCGGGAATCTGTGACGACTCACACCGTCCCTTCACTGGAGACAACCATGAAATCCAGTCTCGTGCTTCGTCCCGTCAACGCTCTGGTCCTGTCTGCGCTCGTCGTTTCCGCCGTCGCGGCGGCTTGTTCGCCAGAATATGACGCAGAACCGAACACGGCCGGCGCCGGCGGGACGGCGCCCGCCACGGGTGGCGCTGGTCCGATGACCGGTGGCAGCGGCGGGACCGCAGGGAGCGTCACCTCAGGCGGCGCTGGCGGTGCGACTGGCGGGACGGGCGGCGGGACCGGAGGTGCCGGTGGCACGACCGGCGGCGCGGGGGGTGTGGGTGGCGCTTCCGCGGCTGCAGGCACGGGCGGAGCGGGCGGAACCGGCGGTCAAGCGGGCAGCGCCAATCCGGTGGGCGGCAGCGCGGGCGTCGGAGGCATGTCGGGATCCGGCGGCTCGAATCCCGCCACGGGTGGGAGTGCCGGAACTGGCGGAGACGGTGCTTCTGGCGGATCGGCCGGGTCGATGGCGGGAACCGGCGGCAGCGGAGGCTCCGTCAACAACAGCGAAGGGCCCTGCGATATTTACGAGGACGCGGACGTTCCGTGCGTCGCTGCTTACAGCGTGGCGCGGGTGCTCCGCAGCGCCTACACCGGCCCGCTCTATCAGCTCAGGCGTGGCGGTCCGGATCCGAACACGGGCTCCGGCGGCGAGCTCCAGGACATCAACGCGGTTGGAGGCTTCGCCGACAAGGCCGCCCACGACGCGTTCTGCGGCAGCACCGGGACGTGCACGTTCGCGACGCTCTACGATCAGTCCGGACGTGGCAACAACCTGACCGTCGCCAAAGGGGGTTGCTACGAGGGAACCGCCGCCGAAGACGACTACGAGTCGGACGCGAAGCGCCGTCCGACGACCGCGGGCGGCCACGACTTCTACGCCCTCTACATGGACAAGCACGAGGGTTACCGCGACAACCAAACGATGGACATGCCGACCGGGCAGGAAGAGCAGGGCGTGTACATGGTGGCCGAGGGCAGCGGAAAACGCCAAGGTGCCGGCTGTTGCTGCTGCTGGAACTTCGGCAACGCGTCGACCGACAACTGCTACGGGCCGAGCGGGCAGATGAATGCCCTCTTCCTTGGCACCGGCTACTGGGGCAAGGGCACCGGCAGCGGCCCGTGGTTCATGGGTGACTTCGAGGCGGGCGTCTGGGCCGGAGGCACCGGTGCGTCGAACGCCACGAACTCGATGCTGCCGTCGATGACGATGGACTACGCGTTCGGCATCTTGAAGAGCCACGCCTCGAACTACGCGATCCGCGTCGGCAACGCGCAGTCGGGCGATCTGACGACGGCCTACGACGGAGGCATTCCCACCGCCTTCAACGGACGGTGGACGATGGCGGGCGGCATCATCCTCGGCATCGGTGGCGACAACAGCAACTCGTCGGACGGCACCTTCCTCGAGGGCGCCATCACCGCTGGCAGGCCCGACGACGCAACCGACGATCTCGTGTTCCGCAACGTTCAGGCGCTCGGGTATGGACAGTAAGGACCGGGGCCGGAGCGCGGCCTTCCTACTGGCACTTCTCGCGGGTTGCGGCAGCTACGATCACCAGGAGCTCCCGCTCCCGGCGACAGCAGGAACCGGCGGTACGGCCGGGGCCGGCGGCGGCATGGCGGGGGCCGGCGGCATGGCGGTTCCGTTGTGCGACGCGTTGCCCCCGTGTGGCGGCGATCTGGTCGGAACGTGGACCGTAGCGACGTGTGCCCCGACGGTGGGGGGCATGGTGGACCTCACGGGGCTCGGTCTTGCCAACAACTGCACGTCCGCGCCGGTCACGTCGGGCTCGCGCGTGATCACCGGAACCGTGACCTTCAACGGCGACGGCAGCTACGCGGACGCAACGGAGATGACGGGCGAACAGGTGTACGAGTTGCCGCCTCCGTGCCTGGTGCTCTCGGGAACTACCACGACCTGTGCGGACATTGCCGGCCCGCTTCGATCGGTAGGCTTCAAAACCAACGTGTGCGTTGACAATCCCGCAACCACCGGGTGCACCTGCACCGCCACCGTCGAGCAAACGGGCGGGCTCGGCCTCGTCTCTTACAACGCTGCGGAATCGGGAACCTACACGACGATGAACCATGCGTTGAGCATGACGTCGTTCGGGCCAGACACTGAATACACCTACTGCGTCTCGGGCAGCGTTCTCAAACTGACCTTGGACAGCCTGAGCAGGACGGGACCGCTGGTGAGCCCGATCGTCCTCCAGAAATAGCGGGCACCGTGATGAAGAAGTTTCGTGATGTCGCCTCCGTCGCTCTCCTGATCGCTCCGGCGGCTCTTTCGTCCCTCAGCGTCGGCTGCGGTGACTACTCGGCGCCGGGTGGAACGAACGCGGGCACCGGGGGGAGCGGTGCAAGCGGCGGGAGCGGTGGAGGCGGGCCGTTGCCACCGAATACCGCACCCCTCCCCTGCACGATCCTCCAGAGCGCCAATCACCCTTGCGTCTCGGCGCACAGCACGGTGCGCGTGATCGTCCCGGGCTACACGGGCCCGCTCTATCAAGTCGAGCGGCCGAGCGACGGGTTGAAGCAAGACATCGGATCGGTGGACGGCTACTCCGACGCGGCGACGCAGGAGGCGTTCTGCGGCACCGAGAACTGCGTCGTTCGGCTCATCTACGACCAGTCGCCACAAGGCAACCACCTCGCCGAGGCGCCGCCCGGCAGTGCCAAACCGACGCCCGGAAACCCCGCTTACGCTGGAGCGCTCAAGGTCAACATCAACGGGCGCACGGTCTACGGTTTGTCGTTCAGGCCGGGCCAGGGATATCGGTCGGCTTGCAACGAGTGCCAGTACCCCGAGAGCGGCGTACCGGGGACCGCGCGAGGCGACGAGCCTCAGACCGTCTACATGGTGAGCAGCAAAGAGGGTCTCATCGACGGTTGCTGTTTCGACTACGGCAATGCCGAGGTGACCGCCAACAACGACGGCGAGGGCACGATGGAAGCCGTGTACCTCGGCCAGGGCGTGATCTGGGGCAGCGGCGTCGACGGCGGCCCGTGGGTGATGGCGGATCTCGAAAATGGGCTCTATCCCGGCTGGGAAGACGGGCAGTGGGACGACATCTCGACCAGCACGCCGCTCCTCTACGACTTCGTCACCGCGCTGATCGTCGGGGATACCGCGGACAAGAACGGCGGCAAGGGTCGCTTCGCCGTGTACGGCGGCGACGCAGCGAACGGCGCCCTGAAAACGATGTACGACGGCATCCGACCCGAAAAGGTCGGCTACGTGCCGATGCAGAAGCAGGGCTCGGTCATTCTTTCGATCGGCGGGGACAACAGCGACGGCGACGGCGGCCGTTTCTATGAGGGCGTGATGGCCAACGGGGCGGCAACGATCGAAACCATCAACGCTCTTCAGGCGGCCATCGTCGCGGCGGGTTACGGGAAGTAGCGGCTCGCCGCGACCGAGAAGGAACAGCCATGCAGCGGAGACTCGTCGCCCTCCTCGTTCTCGGTGTGTGCGCGATGACCGCGCCGGCCGTCGCTCAGGATCCAGAGGGTGATCCCGCGTCGGCGGAGCGCGCGTCCTCGCCAGGGGACGACGCCGCCCCGGTGCCCGAAAAGCCGGCTCCAGACGAGCCGAAGAGCGAGCCGGAGGAGAAGGTCGACCCAGCCGCCGAGGCCCGCTCGAGCGACCCCGCGCCGCCACCGAGCACCGACGTGAAGCCGCCGCCCGCCGAAGAAGCGCCGGTGGAAAAGAAACCGGGCGGCTTCGAAACGTTCGTCAGCGGCTACTTCCGCGCTCCGTTCGCCATGGGCCTGAGTCCGCGGCCGAGCCCGGACGACATGGACGGCCCGGAGATGATGCAGGTCTCCTACGGGCCGAACCGCACCGTCGATTCGAACTATTACAGCTTCGCGTACACGCGCCTGCAGGAACAAGACTGGGCCGAGGTCTTCATTCACGCGAAGCGGAAGCACGTCCACGCCGTCGTCGGGTGGATGGGCGGCTGGTTTCAGGGCGCGGGCTTCAGAAACTACGACGCGAGTTGGGTGCCGGGGATGGCGTACCTGACGCTCGACACCGATTTCTCGCTCGGCAATCTCAAGCCGAACATCGCACTCACGGGCGGCGCGTGGTGGCCCAGGTTCGGCTACTTCGAAAAATACGACACCTTCACGCTCGGGCAGTTTCGCCAGGTCGGCGAGCAATTGAAGCTCACCGTCCCCCTGAATCCGAAGCTCACGGTGACGCTCGTGCAAGGGTTCGGCACCGGCCGAGACGGCAGCTTCAATCCGTCTTCTCCCCCGCCGTATCAGTCAGAGGTGGGCCTCGACCTACTCCACTACGAGCACCTTCAGGTCTCGTACTCGAAGGTCTTCGACCTCGGGCTTCACTTCAACCATCAGTGGACGCGCGACCCCAAGCTGACGGCGTCGGGCAGTGCAGGGCAATCGTACACTCAGGCGCGCCAGGCAAAGTTCACGACCTTCGGCGCCGAAGCAAACGTGAACGTGCCCCGCGCGGGGCGCCTCTGGGTCTCACCCTCCTACACGCGCATCCGCTACGGCTGGGCGCTCGGCTCGGCAGGCACCGAAGTCATGCATTCGATCGGCGGCGCGGGCTTCGCCGAAAACTACATGGCTTGGGACAAAAGTCCGCGGAACAGCTCGGGCACCGGAAAGACCTTCAACCTCGGGCTCCTCTACGAAAACAAGCTCTCCACGGTCCTCGGTCGCGAGCCCAAGACCCCGGAGGTGACGCTCAACGTCTTCGGGCTCTTCATCGACTCGAAGCTCGATCTCCCGAGCACGTCGGTCATCACGCAGGACCGCATCACGCAGTTGAAGTACGGAGCGGACGTGTCGGTGCAGGCTCTCGACTGGCTCGCCGTCATGCTTCGCTGGGACGAGGTCAACTACGACCTCGACCACCCGGGGTACGTTTTCTCAGCCATCTCGCCGCGCGTGACGTTCTCGTCGCATTTCCTCTCGGGCGAGAGCATCTACCTTCAGTACTCGCGCTACCGCTACGGCAGCCAAATGGTGCTCAACGGGAGGTGGCCGTGGGGCATGCCGCTCATCGCGGGAAGCGACGTCGTCCAGGGCGGACCGTACGCCGGGCACAAGCCCGACATGGATGTGATTCGCGTTCAGGCGAGCGTCGCGTTCTGAGTTGACCGTCGATATGTGATCGATATGTGAGCGTTCACAGCACTTCGTTTGTTGCGCCGATCACTTCCTGGGCACGACGCAGATCCGAACTTCGGATCGCCTGAATCGATATCCCTCATCCCCGACCTCGGGAGGCACCTGACATGCATCTTCACGCCGCTTCGCTAGCGCTCGTCGGTCTCGGGTTCGGTCTCGCCCTCGTGAGCTCCTGCTCGAACACGCCTGGCTCACCGACAGGGTCGGCGGGCACCGGCGGTTCGGGAGCCGGGGCGGGTGGCTCGGGAACGGGGGCAACCTGCGGCAACGGCGTCGTCGACTCGGGCGAAACCTGCGATCCACCTGGCTCCTGCCCCGCCGCCTGCGAGGACAACAACGCCTGCACGTCCAACACGATGTCCGGGAGCACCGCGTCGTGCAACGTGGCCTGCACCTTCAGCGCCATCGTGTTCTGCAGCTCGGGCGACGGTTGCTGCCCCGCCGGCTGTAGCCCCTCGACGGACACCGATTGCTCCGCGAGCTGCGGCAACAGCGTCGTCGACACCGGCGAGACCTGCGATCCGCCGGGGTCTTGCCCGGCGAGCTGCGACGACGCCAACGCGTGCACCCGCGATCAGCTGACCGGCAGCGCTCAGAACTGCAACGTCGCCTGTAGCAACACGACCATCACGGCGTGCATGTCCGGCGACGGCTGCTGCCCGAGCGGTTGCGACGCGACCGACACCGATTGCACGAGCGGCATGGGTGGCAGCGCCGGAGCTGGTGGTTCGGCGGGAGCTGGTGGGAGCACGGGCGGCGCCGGCGGCACGGCAGGAGCCGGCGGCGGCATGAGCGGTGCCGGTGGGAGCGCAAGCGGCGCTGCCGGAACCGCGGGCACCGGCGGCGAAGCGCCGAACTGCGAGGAGAGCACCGTCCCCGACAGTCCGAACACGATCGGCGTCGACGTGACCGCCGCGACGCAGCTCGTGCACAAGGAAATCTTCGGCGTGCTGATGGAGATCCTCGGCAACGACATCAACAACGGGATGTACGTGGGGAGAAACTCCGCCATCCCGAACACGAACGGGATCAGGAACGACATCATCGAAGGGTTCCGCGAGGCAGCCGTCGGCGCAATGGAATGGCCCGGAGGGTGCGCGGCCAACAGCTACAACTGGGAACCGAACCTCAACCCGTCGAACACGATGGGGACGGATCTGTTCATGCAGCTCACGACCACGGTGGGCGCGGAGCCGATCCTCGCCGGCCGGCCGAGCTCGCAATATGCGGACAGCAACCGGCGCTGGCTCGAGTACGTGAACGACAACTCCGCTCACCCGGAGTGGAACGTCAAGTACTTCAAGGTCGGCAACGAGGTGTGGGGCTGCGGCGGAAACCTCGGTCACGAGGCGAGCGGCCGCATGACGTACGAAGGCTGGTTCAACGCCCACGATGACGTGATCGCCGCCGACATCGGCCTGATCGCGGGCACCGCCGGCATCTGGACGATCAACCCGAACAGCTCGACCGACTGGCTCGACAACATGCTGGCGAGCATCGGCGGCAGCGTCGACGGAGTCGAGATCCACGATTACATCTATTACCCGGACGACGTTCCGAGCGTCGGCTTCAGCGACAATCAGTATTACGACATCGTCTGGCGCGCCGACGAGGGGCAGATGGCGCCGCGCATCCGCGACATCCGCACGATCATGGATCGTCACGATCCGCAGAAGCGGATCAAGATCATGGAGGACGAGTGGGGGAACTGGCTACAGAACTGGAAGTCGAACGACGACTGGCTTCAGCAGAACACGGTGATGGACGCGGTGTCGACGGCGATGACGCTGAACCTGTTCATGAAGAACGCCGACCGCATGCAGATGGCGGGGCTCGCGCAAGCCGTCAACGTGATCCAGTCGCTGTTCTTGACCAACTCCGCGCAGGGCGGCTCCGACCTGGTGAAGACGCCTACGTTCTACGTCTTCAAGATGATGGCGCCGCACCACCAGAACGGCGCGAAATTGGCGCCCGGAACGCTGACGTCGCAGAAGATCACCGGCAACGGCCAGACGTTCAACGTGGTGTCGTACGGCGCCACGACCAACGACACCGGCCAGGTCACGATCACGCTTGCGAACGTCGATCTTGCGGCCACTCGCGACGTCACGATCACGCTCGATAGCGCCGCCGCCGCCTACGCGCTTTCGGCTGCGCAGGTCATCACCGGCCCGGCCAAGGACAGCTTCAACGACTTCGGTCAGGCGGAGGTCGTCAACATCCAGACGCTCCCCGCAGCCAGCTACCAGCTCTGCGGCAAGAAGCTGAAGGTGACGCTACCGAGCAAGAGCATCGTCACGTTCAGATTGGACCCGCGGTAGCCGCCGCGGCCGAACGAAAAAGGAAAGAGACCATGCGACACGAGCTTATCGGACTAATGAGCGCCAGCGCGCTCGCTTCGACCCTGATGGCGGCCGGCTGCGGTGGCGGCGACGATGCGGCAGACCCCGGCGGCGCCGGTGGCAGCGGCAGCAGCGGCTTCACGACGCTCAGCGGCACCACGTCGCTCAGCGCGCTGACGCCGGCACAGGCCACCCAGCTCTGCAACGACACCTACGCGCATTTCGGTACGGCGATCACCGACGCGACGATGTGCAAATGGAAGGGGCTCGCCTTTGCGACGTCGAGCAGTGCCCCCTCGCCAGAGCAGTACCGGGCCAACTGCGTCGAGAAAGAAACGTCGTGCCTCGCCGATCCGGCCGCTGCCAGGAGCAACAACCCCGGCTGCAGTTCCTTCCCCGGAGGCTGCACGGCGACGGTGGCCGAGTACTCGACCTGCGTGAACGATCAGATCGCGTTCTTCAACCAGACCGTGGCCGGGATCGCGGCCTGCGCCGAGTTCTCGAGCACTAGCTCGGACGCGGTGTGGGCGGCCCTCGGCGCCATGCCCCCGGCGAGTTGCACGTTCAGCAACTGTACGGGCCTCTACCCGCCGAACCCGCTCTTCTGAGCGCCTCGCGAACGGTCAGCGCTTCGGCGCCGCGCCGCTCGAGCTCCGGACGACGAGCTCCGGCGCAACGACGGCGCGTGTCGGCCCAGCGCCGCCCTCGATCCGCCCGAGCAGGATCTGGAGGCAGCGACGGCCGAGCTCGCCGAAGTCTTGGCGCACAGTGGTGAGCGGGGGCGTGAAGTAGGCCGACTCGGGGATGTCGTCGAAGCCCACGATGCTGATGTCGCGAGGCACTTCTCGCCCCGCCTCGTGCAACCGACGAAGGAGGCCGAGCGCCATCTGGTCGTTGGCAACGAGCACTGCCGTGAGGCTCTTGATCTCGAGCAGGCTCTGCCCGACCTCGTACCCCGAGCGAGGCGTCCAGTCGCCACGAAGGGGAGTCGGGATCGACGCGCCGGCCGCCTTGAGCACCGACTTCCAGCCTTCGATCCGCTCCTCGGCCTCTTTCCAGTCCGGCGGCCCCGCCAGGTGAAAGACGGTCTTGTGGCCGAGATTCAGGAGGTGACGGGTCGCCGCGGCCGCGCCTGCCGCTTGATCCACGCTCGCGACCGGGATCGAGGCGTTGGGCCCCGCCGCCACGGCAACGACCGCGAAATCGGGCCTCACGTGTCGGAGAGCATCCACACCCGCCCGCACCGGTGCGATCACCGCGACACCATCCACGCCTTGGTCCCTGAGCTGCTGGATCGCGGTGAGCACGGTGTGTCGATTGAGCGAACGGAGGCTCGACACACTCACCCCGTAGCCGGCGTCGTGCGCCGCCTGCTCGATGCCGAGCAGCGTCGAGGCGGGTCCGTACAGCGTGGTATCGAAGGTGACGACACCGAGCGTGTTGGTGCGCCCCGTCACCAGCGCCCTTGCCATCGAGTTCGGGCGGTAGTCGAGCTGACGGATCGCCGCCAGAACCCGTTCGCGCGTGTCACCACGGACGTGGGGGCTGTCGTGCAGCACGCGCGAGACCGTCTGGTACGAGACTCCGGCGAGCTCGGCGACGTCGGTCATCACCGCCGGCCGGCGCTTCTCCGCTTTGGGACCCTGGATGGCCATCGCCCCACCATCCTACCAGGGCTTGACTAAGGCTATGTGAACGTTCACAATTCCCCCATGCCGCCAAGTAAAGCGGGCGAGCGGAAGGCTCCAGAACTCTGGTTCCTCACCGGCAGCCAGCACCTCTACGGTGAGGAAACGCTCGATCAGGTTTCGCACAACTCGAAGCGGATTGCCGAGTTCCTCGACCTTTCGGGAAAGCTCCCGACCAAAGTGGTGTGGAAGCCGATCCTTACCGGCCCCGACGCCATCGAAAGCATCTGCCTCGAAGCCAACGCAGCGCCCGACTGCGTCGGCGTCATCACCTGGATGCACACCTTCTCTCCGTCGAAGATGTGGATCGCGGGACTCACCCGCCTGCAAAAGCCCCTCGCCCACCTGCACACCCAGCACAACAGCGAGCTCCCGTGGGGCGACATCGACATGGAGTTCATGAACCTGAACCAGTCGGCTCATGGCGACCGGGAGTACGGGTTCATCGGCGCGCGGCTCAGGATGAGCCGCAAGATCGTCGTCGGCCACTTTCGCGACCCGGACGTGGTGGACGAGCTCTCGGCTTGGGCACGCGTCGCGCTCGCTGTGGCCGAGTCGCGAAAACTCAAGATCGCCCGCCTCGGCGGCATGAACATGCGGGAGGTGGCGGTCACCGGCGGCGACCGTGTCGAGGCGCAAATCAAGCTCGGTTGGTCGACCAACGGTCACGCCGTCGGCGACCTCGTCGCTCGCATCGCCGAAGTGTCGGACGCCGACGTGAATCGCCTGATCGAGGAGTACGAGGCAAGCTACACGCTCGACGCGTCACTCGAGAAGGGCGGCGAAAAGTACGAAAGCGTGCGTTACGCCGCCCGGCAGGAGATCGCCCTCCGGGCATTCCTCGACGACGGCGGCTTCCGAGCGTTCACGACCACGTTCGAAGATCTCCACGGGCTCCGGCAACTTCCCGGGCTCGCGTGCCAGCGCCTGATGGCCGACGGCTACGGCTTCGGCGCCGAGGGCGACTGGAAGACGGCGGCGCTGGTTCGCCTGGGCAAGGTGATGACGGCGGGCCGCCCCGGCGGCGTGTCGTTCATGGAGGACTACACGTACCACCTGGTCAAGGGGAAGGAGCGAGTCCTCGGCGCGCACATGCTCGAGGTCTGCCCCTCGATCGCGGACGGAAAGCCGTCGCTCGAGGTTCACCCGCTCGGGATCGGCGGCAAGGCGGACCCGGCGCGGTTGGTCTTCGATGCCCGGCCCGGCCCGGCGGTGAACGCGACGCTCGTCGACATGGGCGGGCGCATGCGCCTGATCGTCGCCGAGCTCGACGTGGTGAAACCCGATCACCCGATGCCGAGGCTTCCCACCGCTCGCGCCGTGTGGATCCCGCGTCCGGATTTCAGGCGCGCCGCCCGCGGTTGGATCGAGGCCGGCGGCGCCCACCACGCCGCCTTCTGCCAGGCGGTCACGGCGGGCGAGTGGGCAGACTTCGCCGAGGTGATGGGGCTCGAGATCGTTCGCCTGGGCACGGGGCTCGATCTTCACGCGCTCCGCAACGAACTTCGCTGGAACGACGTGGCGTTCAAACTCGGGTGATACGGTGCCATCCCCCTACCGCGAACTGAAGGAGAGAGCCTGGGTCGCCAACCAGGAGATCCCGAAGCGCGGTCTTTCGATCTACACCTTCGGCAACGTGTCGGCGCTCGACGCCGCGCGCGGTGTCTTTGCGATCAAGGCGAGCGGCGTCGCGTACGAAAAACTGACGCCGGACGATCTGGTGGTGGTCGACCTCGAGGGCGAGATCGTCGAGGGCAAGCTCCGCCCCTCGTCCGACACCAAGACCCACCTGGTCCTGTACCGGGCCTGGAAAAGCATCGGCGGCGTGGCTCACACGCACTCGACCTACGCGACCGGCTGGGCCCAGGCGCGCCTCCCCATTCCGCTTTACGGAACCACCCACGCCGATCACCTGGCCGAGGACGTTCCCTGCACCGCTCTGATGTCGGACCAGGCCGTGGAGCGCGACTACGAGATCGAGACCGGGAACCAGATCGTGGAGTGCTTCAAGACACGCGATCCGCTTCACACGCCGATGGTGCTGGTCGCCGGTCACGCGCCGTTCACCTGGGGTGAGACACCGGAGCAAGCCGTCTACAACGCCGTCGTGCTCGAGGAGCTCGCGCGGATGGCGTTCGTGACTCGCACGCTGGATCCGGCGGCAGCGCGGCTGCCGGACCGGCTGACGCGCAAACACTTCGAGCGCAAGCACGGGAAGAACGCGTACTACGGACAGCGCAAATGACGCGCGCGCGGGACCTGATCCAGTCGGGCGGTGCGATCCTCGGCATCGAGTTCGGCTCGACGCGGATCAAGGCGTCGCTCGTTGATCCGGACACCACGCCGCTCGCGTCGGGGTCGCACGCCTGGGAAAACCGCCTGGTCGACGCCGTCTGGACCTACGACATGGAGGACGTCTGGCGCGGCCTCGGTTCCTGCTACGCCGCGCTAGTCGCCGATGTGCGCGAGCGCCATTCCGTCGAGCTCACCAAGGTCGCGGCCCTCGGCATCAGCGGTATGATGCACGGGTACCTGGCCCTCGGCCGCGAAGGGAACCTGCTCGTTCCCTTCCGCACCTGGCGCAACAACATCACCGGCCAGGCCTGCCGGGAGCTCACGCCGCTGCTCGACTTTGCGGTGCCGGAGCGCTGGAGCATCGCGCACCTCTATCAGTCGATCATCGAGGAGCAGGCCCACGTCTCGCGGATCGCCCGCCTGACGACGCTTGCCGGCTACGTTCACTACCGGCTCACCGGCGAACACGTGCTCGGCGTGGGCGAGGCGTCGGGCATGTTCCCGATCGACCCGCGCACGGGCACCTGGGATGCGGCGCGGATGGCGAAGTTCGACGAACTCGTGGCGTCGCGGAAGCTCGGCTGGAAGCTCGGCGACATCCTGCCCCGCGTGCTCCCCGCCGGTCGCGTCGCCGGAAAGCTCACGAAAGACGGGGCCAAACTGGTCGATCCCACCGGAAAGCTCGCGTCCGGCGTTCCGCTTTGCCCCCCGGAGGGCGACGCCGGGACCGGCATGGTCGCCACCAACGCCGTGCGTCCGCGGTCGGGCAACGTGTCTGCTGGAACGTCGGTATTCGCCATGGTCGTGCTCGAAAAGAGCCTGTCCGAAATCCACGAAGGCATCGACATCGTGGCGACACCGGACGGTAAGCCCGTCGCGATGGCTCATGCCAACAACGGGTCGTCCGACCTCGACGCGTGGATCGCCCTTTTCGGTCAAGTCGGCAAGGCGCTCGGCGCCAAGTTGCGCCCAGATGAGCTCTACGAGAAGCTCCTGCCTCTGGCGCAGGAGGCGGATCCCGACGCAGGCGGCCTGCTCTCGATCAACTACGTCTCCGGCGAGCACGTCACCGGCTTCACCGAAGGGCGTCCGCTCTTCGTGCGGCACCAGAACGGAAAATTTTCGCTTCCGAACTTCGTCCGCGCGATGACCTTCGCGTCGCTCTGCGCCCTGCGGACCGGCATGAACATCCTGACCGACAAGGAAGGCGTGAAAATCGAGGAGATCCGCGGACATGGCGGCTTCTTCAAGGGTGGTGAAACGGGCCAGCGCCTGATGGCGGCCGCGTTGAACGTGTCCGTCAGCATCCCGGAAACGGCGGGGGAAGGCGGCGCCTGGGGCATGGCCGTGCTCGCCGCGTACGCCATCCGCAGCGACGAGAAAGAGTCACTCCCCGACTACCTCGAGCGACGGATTGCGAAGAGCATCGGCAAACCGGTGGCGCCGGATCCGCGCGATGTCGCCGGTTTCGCCGAGTACTTCGCGCGCCACACGAGAGGGCTCGCCATCGAACGCGAAGCGGTGAAGGCACTCACCTAGCCGTGAGCAACTGCCGTGAGCCGAAAAGCCAAGCCGTTCGTTTTCGCCCTCATTTCGAATCTGACGCTCTGCTCGGTTGCGAACGCCCAGGTTGAACCGATCGTGACCATCGCGGTCGACGGGGCGGCCGTCGGTGAGCCGCTCGAGCGCGTGTGGGCGTACTTCGGCTACGACGAAGCGAACACCACGACGACACCGGAGGCCCGCGACCTCCTCCGCACGCTTTCCAGCGCAAATTCGGCTCCCGTTCACGTCCGCACGCACTTTCTCTTCAACTCCGGTGACGGCACCCGAAAACTCAAATGGGGCTCGACCAACATCTACACCGAGGACGAGAGCGAGAACCCCGTCTACGACTACACGCTCATCGACCAGATCATGGACGCGACGACGGAGGCTGGAACCTTTCCGCTCGTCGAGCTCGGCTTCATGCCGAAGGACCTGTCGACCCGACCGGACCCGTACGAAAATTCCGACACCTACAGCCTCGACGGCGGGTGCTTCTACCCGCCGAAGGACTACGACAAGTGGGCCGCCCTCGTCGCAGCGTACGCGACCCACGTGAAGGGGCGTTACCCGGAAGCTGTCTCGAGTTTCGAGTGGGAGCTCTGGAACGAACCCGATCTGCCGTACTGGCGCGGCGCGTTCGAGGAGTTCACGCGCCTCTACGACCACACGGAGGCGGCCCTCCACGCCGTGCTGCCGAACGCATCGCTCGGCGGTCCGGCCGTCGCCGGTGTGGACAGCCTATTTTTCAGGGATTTTCTTCAACACTGCGACACCGGCGAAAACGCCGTCACGGGCGAAACGGGCACGCGCCTCGACATGGTGAGCTTTCACGCCAAGGGCGGCGTGACGGACACGAACGGCTTCGTCCAGATGAACCTCGGTAGCCAGCTCCGCCTCCATCGCTCGGGCTTTCGCATCGTGGCCGCTTCCGCCTTTGCCCAGACGCCCGTCGTCATCAGCGAGGCGGACCCCGAAAGCTGCGCCGCCTGCCCCATCAGCATGACGCCGGCCAACGCGTACCGGAACTCACCCGCCTACGGTGCCTACGAGCTCGTGGTGATGAAACGCTCGCTCGACATGGCTGCCGAGGAGAACGTGAACCTGCGTGGAGTGCTCAGCTGGGCGTTCACGTTTCCGGATACTCCCTACTTCGCCGGCTACCGCGCGCTCGCCACGAACGGCATTCACCTCCCCGTCCTCAATGCTTTCAAGCTCCTCGGGCGCCTCAGCGGGGAGCGAGTTCCCGTCGAAAGCAGCGGCGCCCGGCCGCTCGAGGAAGTGCTCGCGAGGGGCGTACGCGAGGAGCCCGACATCGACGCACTCGCGGCGATCGACGGCGAGCACCTTCGGGTGCTGGTCTGGAACTACCACGACGACCTCGTGGACGGTGCGCCGGCTCAGGTCACGCTCGAGGTGTCGGTTCCGGCCGTGTTCGGCGCGAACGTGGCGGTCACGCACACGCGCGTCGACGCGACGCGTGGCAACGCGCACGCGACCTGGGTGTCGCAGGGGAGCCCGGACGCGCCATCCTCCGACGAGCTCGCCGCGCTCCAAGCGACGATGGAGCCGGTCGTGCTCGAACGGGAGCGTGTGGTCGCTGCTGCGAGCGGCACTGTCACGTGGTCGTTCGAATTGCCGCGCTTCGGGATTTCGCTGTTCGAAATCGCGGCGGCTCCCCAAGGCAAGGAACCCGCACCGCCACCGAGCGAAACCGGTTGCTCCTGTCGGGTCAAAAGCGGCGCCGAGCCGCGCTGGCCGGCGCTGCTCGTGCCGTTCAGCCTCGCCCTCTGCTTCAGGCGGCGCTGTCGGCCGCGGCCGGCGCTCGCGGGTCGTAGTTCAGGTTCGGGCCGAGCCAGCGCTCGACCTCCGCGACGGTCATCCCCTTGCGCTCGTGGTAATCGACGACCTGGTCACGCTCGATCTTGCCGAGGCCGAAGTAGATCGCCTCGGGATGCGCGAAGTAGAGGCCGCTCACGCTCGAGCCCGGCCACATGGCGAAGGACTCCGTGAGGACGATGCCCGTGTTCTTCTCCACGTCGAGCAAGCGCCAGACCGCCGCCTTTTCGGTGTGATCGGGGCACGCCGGGTAACCCGCCGCCGGCCGGATCCCGCGGTATTTCTCGCGAATGATCTCCTCCGGCGTGAGCTTTTCGTCGCGGCCGTAGCCCCACTCGTCGCGCGCGCGCTTGTGCAGGCACTCCGCGAACGCCTCCGCCAGGCGATCCGCCAGCGCTTCGGCCATGATCGCGTTGTAGTCGTCGTGCTCGGCCTTGAAAGCGTCGCAAAGCTCCTTCAGCCCGATGCCCGTCGTCACGGCGAAGGCACCCACGTGATCGCGTAGCCCCGTCTCCTTCGGTGCGACGAAATCGACGAGCGAGCGACTGGGGCTACCCGCCTCCTTCAGCGCCTGCTGGCGCAAGAAGTGCAGGCGCTCGAGAACCGTGTTCCGCCCCTCGTCGGTGTAGAGCTCCACGTCATCACCCGTGGCGTTGGCGGGGAAGAAGCCGTAGACACCGCGTGCCGTCAGCAGCTTCTCGCGAATGATGCGATCGAGCAGCACGGTCGCGTCTGCGAAAAGTTGTCTAGCTTGCTCACCATACTTGTCATGCTCGAAGATGCGCGGGTACACGCCCGAAAGCTCCCAGGTGTGAAAAAGCGGCGACCAATCGATGAACTCGCGCAGCGTTTCGAGCGGAAAATCCGGAAGCACGCGCACACCCGTGAACTCCGGCGCCGGCACGTCTTCGGCGCGCCAGGTGATCGGCGTCCGGTTTTCGCGGGCGGCCTCGAGCGGCATCAGCCGGCGCTTCGGCGCACCGTGCGCCTTGCGCAGGGCCTCGTACTCGCTCCGGTGCGCCGTCACGAAGTTCGCCTTCGCTTCGACGCTCAAGAGGCTCGTCGTCACCGGCACCGCGCGGCTCGCGTCGAGGATGTGCACCACCGGCTCGCTGTAGTGCGGCGCAATCTTCACGGCCGTGTGCGCCTTGCTCGTCGTGGCTCCGCCGATCAGGAGCGGCAGCTTGAAGCCGAGTCGCTCCATCTCGCGGGCCACATGCGTCATTTCGTCGAGCGAGGGCGTGATCAGGCCGCTCAGACCGATCAGATCCGCCTTCTCGCTCCGGGCGCGCTCGAGGATTTTCTCGCACGGGACCATCACGCCCATGTCGATGACCTCGTAGTTGTTGCAGGCCAAGACGACTCCCACGATGTTCTTGCCGATGTCGTGGACGTCGCCCTTGACCGTCGCAAGCACGATTTTCCCCTGCGTTCGCACGGCTTGCCCCTGCTTGGCGAGCTCCGCCTTTTCGGCCTCCATGAACGGCGTCAGGTAGGCGACCGCCTTCTTCATCACGCGCGCACTCTTCACCACCTGGGGCAGGAACATCTTGCCCGCGCCGAACAGGTCGCCGACGACGCTCATGCCGTCCATCAACGGCCCCTCGATGACGAGCAAGGGGCGCCCGAGCTTGGCGCGCGCTTCTTCCGTGTCCTGGTCGATGTACGTGTCGATGCCCTTGACGAGCGCGTGCGAGAGCCGTGCCTCGACGCTGCCCTCGCGCCATGCCTCGGTCTTCTTCTCCGCCTCGGCGGGACCCGCGCCCTCGGCCTTCAGTTTTTCGCCGAAGTCGACCAGGCGTTCGGTCGCGTCCAGGCGGCGATTCAGGAGCACGTCCTCGACGAGCTCGCGGAGCTCAGGCTCGATCTCCTCGTACACCTCGAGCATGCCGGCGTTGACGATGCCCATGTCCATCCCGGCCCGGATCGCGTGCAACAGGAACGCCGAATGCATCGCCTCGCGCACCCGGTTGTTGCCGCGAAAGCTGAACGACACGTTGGAAACGCCGCCGCTCACCTTGGCGTGCGGCAGGTTTTTCTTGATCCAGGCCGTCGCGCGGAAAAAGTCGCGGGCGTAGTCGTTGTGCTCCTCGATGCCGGTCGCCACGGTGAGGATGTTCGGGTCGAAGATGATGTCTTCAGGCGGAAAACCGAGCTCGGTCAAGATGCGGTACGCGCGCTCGCAAATGCGGATCTTGTCCTCGTAGGTCGCGGCCTGACCCTGCTCGTCGAAGGCCATCACCACCACGGCGGCGCCGTAGCGGAGGATCGTCCTCGCGTTCTCGCGGAATTTCTCCTCGCCCTCCTTGAGCGAGATCGAGTTCACGATGCCCTTGCCCTGCAGGCACTTGAGCCCCTCCTGGATCACCTCCCATTTCGAGGAGTCGACCATGAACGGCACCTTCGCCACCTCCGGTTCGCTCGCAAGCAACGCGAGGAACCGCTTCATCGCGGCGACGCCGTCGATCATCCCCTCGTCCATGCAGATGTCGATGACGTTGGCGCCGTTTTCGACCTGCTGGCGCGCGACGCTGACGGCTTCCTCGTACTTGTTTTCCTTGATCAGCTTCGCAAACTTGGGGGAGCCGGCGACGTTCGTGCGTTCACCGATCATCATGTACACGCCGATCTGCTGCGTGAACGGTTGAGAACCGGAGAGCCGCAGCGGGCGCGGCGCCTCGGCTTCAGTAGCTGGTTCGGGTGCCGGTGCGGATGCGGTTGCCACTTCGCTGCGGGCCGCGCCGCCGGCGGTGACGGCCGATCCGACGCTCGGGGCCGCCGCTGAGGGGGCGCTCGCTCGGTACGAACGCGGCGGTGCGTGCTCGAGCGCCCGGGCGATCGCCTGGATGTGCTCGGGCGTGTTGCCGCAACAGCCGCCCGCGATGTTCAAGAGCCCACCGCGCGCAAAATCACCGAGGAAACGCGCCATGTCGGCCGGCTCGAGATCGAAGCCCGTCGCCGACAGCGGGTTCGGAAGCCCGGCGTTGGGATAGGCCGAGATGGCGACGCTCGACTTTTCGGCCAAGGTCGCGAGAAACGGGTACATCAGATCCGGCCCGAGCGAACAGTTGAGCCCCACCGACAGCGGCTTCACGTGCGCGACCGCGTTCCAGTACGCCTCGACCGTCTGCGCGGAGATCATGGTCTCGCCGCCGCGGCCGACCGCCGCCGAAATCATGATCGGCAGCGTGATGCGATCGGCCTCGAACACTTCCTGAATCGCGACCAGCGCCGCCTTCGCGTTCAGCGAGTCGAAAATGGTCTCGACCAGCAAAAGATCGGAGCCTCCGGCGATCAGCGCGCGAACTTGTTCTACGTAAGCTGTCTTGACCTGGTCGAAGGTGATCACACGGAACCCGGGGTCGTCCGCATCCGGTGAGTTCGAGAGCGACACCGTGAGCGGCCCGACGGCACCGGCGACGAAACGCGGGCGGCCGTCGGCGTTGGCGACGCGGTCGGCCCATTCGCGACACTGGCGCGCCGACTGCTCGTTGATTTCCCACGCAAGCTTCTGCAAAAACGGGTTTTCGATCACGCCCTGGTAGAAATCGGGGTCTTTCCGGCCGCCTTTCTCGCGCGGATCGTCGACGAAGAACTCGCTCTGCGTGATGCTGGTCGCGCCGAACGTGTTCGTCTCGATGATGTCCGCGCCCGCCTCGAGAAAACGGCGGTGGATGTCGCCGACCATCGCCGGCTGCGTCAGCGAAAACAGATCGCCGTTGTTCAGGAGATCCTTGGGAGCGTCCTTGAAGCGCTCTCCTCGGATGTCGCTCTCCTTCATCCCGTAGGTGCGGAGGGTGGTGCCCATCGCGCCGTCGATGATGGCGATGCGTTCCTGGAGTATTTTTCGAAGGGGGTGTTGATCGTGCACGGTGATCTCTCAGCGGGGACGGCCGGCAGGTTTGTGGGCGACCGCAAGGACGACTTCTAGGTGAGGTTTCTTCGATTCTCGGGCGCCCACGTGCGCCGTCTTCACGGTCAGGCCCGCTTTGGTGAGTAGCGTTCGTACCTCGTCCGGCGAAAAGCCCGGGTGCACCTCGCCGTAGCGCGCGGTGATCTCCTGCTGCTCGTGGCGATCGAGGCACAGGACGACGAGCCGACCCCCGGGGCGTAGCACGCGCGCGCATTCGGCGAGTACGGTTTCGGGTTCCGCCGCGTAGGTCAGCGTGTGAAAAAGGAGCACGCTATCGAACTTTGCGGCGCCGAAACCGAGGGCGTTCGCGTCGCCCACTTCCACTTTCGCATGCGGAAACTTCGCCAATCGGCCGCGAGCAGCCTCGATCGCGCGGGCGTTCAGATCCACGCAGGTGAGCGACCGGCAATAGGGCGCGAGTGTCGCCGCGGCCGCGCCGTCCCCCGAACCCACGTCGAGCACGTCCCCGAGCTCGAGCAATCCCGCGAGCCCAACGGCCAGCGATTGCCAGGTGCGGCCGGGCGAGTAGTAGCGCTCGAGATCGTCCGCGGCAGAATCGGGAAGCCCGCCGCGCCGCTCGTGTTCGAGCTCGGCGAGCCTTCGCCGATCGCCGACCAGCGTCGGGTCCGACGTCTTCGATGCGCCGTCGAGAACGGCTTGCGCCGCGGCCGGCATCGCATCTTCGGCGAGGGCGTAAAAGCACTGCGTCCCGTTTCGGCGATCGCGCACGAAGCCCGCCTCGCGCAAACGACCGAGGTGAGTCGAGACGCGCGACTGCGCCATGCCGGTGACACGCACGAGGTCCGTCACGCAGAGCTCCTGATCGCGCAGCAGCGCGCAGAGCCGGAGGCGGCTCTCGTCACCGAGCACGTTCAGGGTGTCCACGTAGCTGGAAAGCCTCATCTATCTCACCATCCGCATAGAAGAATAGACTCTATCTCAAGCGCTCGGGCTGTCAATCGCCCGCCCGAAACCCCGAGAAATCCGCAAGCGCCGCCACGCTTCGCCGCCGTCCACGCCGGCCGGGCGCGCTAGGTTAAGGCAACCGCGACCCGAGGCGGTGACTCACCATGGCATCCCCCCTCGACGCCCGACGCTGCCCGCTCTGTGGCGAGCCGAACGTCTGCGGGATGGCCGAGGGCGCGACCACCTGCTGGTGCACCGAAACCAAGATCCCGAAGGAAGTGCTCGACCGCGTCCCTGCCGACGCCGTCGACCGAGCATGCGTGTGCCAGGCGTGCGCGTCGGGCAAGCGCAGTTCCAAGAAGCCGCTACCGCTCACCGACACGCTCGCGAAGAGCGGCTGATCCCTAGGGTGCGACGAGCTCGCGGATGAACGGCGTGGCCGGAGCCGCCGAGAGCTCCGCCCAGGTGCCGATCTGGCTGACGCGACCGTGTTCGAGCACGGCGACCCGATGGCCGAGCGCGGCGGCGTCCTTCGCGTCGTGAGTCACGACGATCGTCGGAAGGTCGAGCTTTTGGAGGTACGCGGCGAGGAAGCTCCGCACTTCGCGACGGGCTCCCACGTCGAGAGCGTGGAGCGGTTCGTCGAGCAGAAGGGCAGCCGGCTCGGCGGCGAGCGCACGAGCGAGGGCTACCCGCTGTTTTTCCCCTCCGGACAGGGTGTGCGTGGCTCGCTCGGCGAATGGCCGCATCTCGAGCTCGTCCAGGATCGTGAGGGCTCGCTCGCGCACCGCCTGTCGGTTCGAGCGTCCGGCACGACACTCGACGACGAACTCGACGTTTTCGAGCACGCTCAGGTGCGGAAACAGCGCGTAGTGCTGCGGCACGTAACCGAGCGCTCGATCCTCGACCGGAACGTTCACGCACGCTCTTGCATCGAAGAGCACGCGTCCGCCGACGGCAACGCGCCCGCCCTCCGGCTTCAGCGCACCGAGCGTCATCAAGAGCAGGCTCGTCTTGCCGGCACCGTTCGGACCGACGACGACCAGCGTGCCGCCGCCGGTGTCGAGCTCGACCTCGATCGCGAGAGACCCGACGCGGCTGGTGATGCTCACCTCGAGCATCGCTACGACCGCGCTTCCTCGGCCGCGGACGTCGCGGTCGAAAGGACGGCGCGCACGCCGACGAGCAGACCGAAGGCGACGGCGACCAGGACCAGGGACAGCGCCTGCGCCGCCCGAAGATCGGACTCGAGCGCGGTGTAGATCGCGAGCGGCAGCGTTTGCGTCCGCTCGGCCAGGTTGCCGGCGAACATCAACGTGGCGCCGAATTCTCCGAGCGCTCGCGCCCACGAGAGCGCGGCGCCGGCAACGAGACCGGGACCAGCCAGGGGCAGCCCGATGCGCAAGAACAGCCGGAGCGGAGACGCGCCGAAGCTCCTCGCGACGAGGAGAAGGCTCTCGTCGATGCGGCGAAACGCGCTCGTCGCCGCCTGCACGAAGAAGGCAGCCGAGACGAACACCTCCGCCATCACCACCGCCGCCGTCGTGAAAGCAACGGACCAGCCCTCTGGGTAGACCAGGCCGGCAACGAGGCCGCGTCGGCCGAAGGCGAGGAGCAGCGCGACCCCCGCGACCGCCGGCGGGATCACGACCGGAAGCTGAACGGCCGTTTCGAGCAGGCGAGCCAGCCGCCCGCGGCGACGCGCGAGCAGCCACGCGAGCGGCGTGCCGAAGAGGACGACGACGACCAGGCTCAGGATCGTGGTGAACAGGCTGAGTTTGAGCGCCGGCCAGACGATCGGGTGGCCGAGCCCGGCGACGAAGTCGCTCCACGAGGTCGTCGTGACGAGCCCGAGAAACGGGAGCGCGAGAAACACGACGAGCACGCCGCCGAGTCCGAAGAGCGGCGCGTCGCTCTTCGCAAATCCAGAGGGCGCTCGGCCCGGGTCACGGGTCATGGACGGGGTGTGGTGGGTAGCATGAAGCCCGCGGCGGCGAAGATCCGGCGTGCTGGTTCGGAGATAGCCAGAGCGACCCAGGATTTCGCGAGCTCCGGGTGCGGCGCCCCTTCCACCACGGCGAGCGGATACTCGGCAATGACGTTGACCTCGGGCGGGATCGTGACGACCGCAACGGTGTCCTTCGCGGTGGCTGCATCCGTTCGATAGACGATGGCGGCATCCGCCTCGCCGAGCGCGACCTTCGAGAGAACCTGCCGCACGTTGAGTTCCCGCGACACGACACGCGCCTCGACGCGGGAACGAAAATTCCCGCCGAGAACCTCCGTTGCGTTGTCGAGGATCCGGAGCGAGTAGCGCCCGATCGGAACCTCTGCGACACCGAGCACGACGCGACGCGCGCTCGGAAGGTCGGAAAAGGCTCGGATCTCGGCGGCGCGTTCCTTCGCGACGATCACGACCGGCTCGTTCCTGACGAAGAGCGTGGGGCTCTTCACCTTTTTCGCCCGATGAAGCTCGACCAGGTGCTTCTGATCGGCCGACGCAAACACGTCGACCGACGCACCATGCTCGATCTGAGTCCGGAGTTCCTGGCTTCCCGCGAAGTTGAACGTCACCTTCACGTTCGGGTGGTCCTTCTTGAAGGCGTCGCCGAGCGTCGTGAACGCCTCGCGCAACGAGGCCGCCGCAAACACCACGAGCTCGGTCTCTGGCTTTCGAGCCGCGGGGGCCGGCTGCCCGCGCCCGCACCCGGCGATGACCAGGGTGAGAACGAGCGCGAGGTAGAGTGCAGCGCGTCTCGAGGTCATGGTCGCCATCGCGGTCGCCCTTCTTCGCACTTCAGCCGCTAGCGCGAAAGTCCCCAGAAAAAGCGCAGGCGCATCGAGGCTCCCATGACAGGGCACCCGTCTGGGTCGCAGGCTGGAGCGGGGACGGCAATGCTGGCGAAACAAGCCGCTCAGTACCCTCAGGCAGCCTCGTGACCAGAGTCCCCGCTTCCGACTACCGATCGCTTGCCGCGTTTCGCTACGAAATTCGTAAGTTCTTGGCTTTCGGTGAGCAGGCAGCGCGCAGCGCGGGCATCGAGCCGCAGCAGCACCAGCTCCTGCTCGCCCTGCGCGGGCTGCCCCGCGAACGCCGTCCGACGATCGGAGCGCTGGCCGAGCGCCTCTGCGTCCAACACCACACCGCCGTCGGGTTGGTCGACAAACTCGAGCAGCGCGGCTTGGTCGAGCGCCGGCGCGCGTCGAACGACCGACGCGAGGTCCTCGTCAGCCTAACCGCGGGCGGCGAAAAACTCCTGCAGCGCCTCTCCGCCGTCCACAAAGCTCAGCTCGAGAACGTCGGCCCCTCCATGGTCGGTGCGCTCCAGGCCATCGTCGGCAAGCAGCCGCAGCGAAGGGCGCGCTGACCCTCAATCGTCAATGAGCAGTCTGGCGATCCCGTCCAGGACGCCTTGGTCGTAGCCTGCGGTGTACTGAGGACGTAGCGAGACGCCCTTGGCGCCGACCGTTGGATCTCGCTCGAATGCCTGGCAGGCGTCGCACAGGGCCGATGCAATGTTCTCCGGATCCGCCACGTCAATGGAAACCAGGTTCTGATGCCAGGTGCTGAGGTCTTTGCACGCGAACGAGTTCGTCACGGTCAGCGCACCGAAATGCGCCATCTCGAGCGGTGGATAGCTCGGATGAGGGGACGCCATGAGCGAAAGCCCCACTGCGGCCTTCTTGAGTTCGTCCGCGTATCCGTCCAGGGACAGCGTTCCTAGAACGCGACAGCGCGCGCCCTTCGCCAACTGAATCGGATGATGCTCTTGCCCGACGGAAATGACCTGCCAGTCGCCCGCTCTCTCGAAGGTTTGGGACCAGATTTCAAGCGCCCTCCGACCGAGAAAGAAACAGTTTCGACGATGCTCCGGGCGCCCGTAGAACAGGATCCGACGCTCCTTCCGGATACTCGAAGGCGTTTCGAGAGCCTTCTGAAGGCTCGCATTCATCACTGGCTCGAAGACGACGCTTCGCTCCACCGGGTGCTGTTGCGCTGCGTAGAAGGCCGCAAGCTCACGAGAGTTGAAGATCGCTCTCTTGGGCCACGTGGAGTCGTAGTTCGCCAGCACCAGCATGTACGCCGACGACCATGGATAGAACCCTGGCTCGTAGTCCTGAACGAGGCTCACGTAGGGTCGCCTTCGTCCTTGGGCGATCTGTTCCTGAAACCGCAACAAGGGCAGCGCACGGAAGTAGCTGTGCCACAAACTACCCAGGAAAACGTCCCCGACTCCTACCGGTACGGGCACCGTGGGCTCACCCACGTAGCACTTCTCGATCGCGGCCCATGGGATCCCGTGCTTCTTCGCACACTGCTCCGCGATGTTGTCCCCAGCGCCGGGGTCACCCGCCAGACCAACGTAGCGGAGCGTCCAACCCTGATGCATGAGGGCGCTCTTGAAAACCGCCATCGGCAGGTCAACGAGCGTTGCCACACCGCCGAAGGCATTCTTTGCCGAAAGGGTTGGCGACAGCACGTTGAGCCGCGGCCCTTTCAAGCTCCCATCGTTCACGGGGTTCAGCGGACGCAGCGCGAACTCCACCGCCTCGTCGTCGGAAACAGAACTCAGCTGCCCGGTCGCGAGGATGCGGACAGCCTTCCCCAGGCGACGCCCGACCTCTTTAGCTAAGGACACCGTTGCCTCTGGCCGGTTGCGTTTGACTCATGGGGTTCTCGGACGCGATCGACGACCCAATCTCAGCAATGCCCACCGTACCAAGAAACCGCCCGTTTCCGGAGCCATGGACGCCCAGTCCCCCGCCGTGCGACCTTCTACGCCGTGACCTCGAACGAGACGCCCTTCGCGGCGCCCGCCGCCACGCCCTCGGCCCAGGCGAACGCGCCGGATTTTTCGCTGGTTCTCGGCGGGCCGCTCTTCCAGTTGATGCGCCGGGCGCACCTCTCCGACGACGCGCTCACGCTGGTGCGGAAACGGGTCGTCGCCATCGTGGCGATCCTCTGGCTGCCGCTCTTCCTGATTGCCGCGGTGCAGGGAAACCTCCTTTCGAGCGCCGTGCCGGTGCCATTCTTGCTCGATCTCGAGATCCACGTTCGCTTTCTGGTCGCGGTGCCGCTCCTCATCGCTGCCGAGCTCTACGTGCACAAGCGCATGCGCACGGTCATCCAGCAGTTCCGGGCACGCGACCTGATCCCCGAGGCGGACCAGTCACGGTTTGAAGCCGCCGTCGAAGCGGCATACCGGCTGCGAAACTCGACGGTCGCCGAACTGTCATTGCTGGCGTTCGTCTACATCGTCGGCGTCGAGATCGTCTTCAAGCACTACACGGTGCTCCAAGCGGCGACCTGGTACGTCACTCCGACCGCCTCCGGCATGCAGTTTTCGGCGGCGGGCTACTGGTTCGTCTACGTCAGCGTCCCGTTCTTTCAGTTCCTGCTCGTACGCTGGTATTTTCGCATTTTCATTTGGGCGCGGTTCCTCTGGCAGGTCTCGCGGATCCAGCTCCGCCTGGTGCCGACGCACCCGGATCGCCTGGGCGGGCTCGGGTTCCTCGCGGCGACCGCGCACGCGTTTTCCCCGCTCGCCGCCGCTCACGGTGCGGTCGTCGCGGGGCAGTTCGCGAGCCGCATCTTTCATACCGGCGCGCAGTTGATGGACTTCAAGGCCGTGGCGTTCGTGCTCGTCGTCGTGATGGTGGTCGTGGTCTTCGGCCCGCTCCTGGTTTTCTCGCCCCAGCTCGTCGAAACGCAGCGCACGGGCATGCGCGAGTACGGCACGCTGGCGCAAAAGTACGTGCGTGACTTCGACACCAAGTGGCTCCGCGGCGGGGCTCCAAGCGACGAAGCGTTCGTCGGCAGCGGCGACATTCAGTCGCTGGCGGATCTCGAGGGGAGCTTCGACATCATCAAGACGATGCGCATCGCCCTGTGGACGAAGGAAGCGCTACTCCGGCTCGCGGCGGTGACGATCGCCCCGATGGTGCCGCTCGCGCTCACGATGATGCCGCTCGAGGAGCTCCTGAAGCAGCTCTTCGGCATTCTCTTCTGAGAACACCCGTCACGAGGTGGTGAGGTGCGCTCTAGCGCTACGGGCTACATCGGTCCGGAGCGTGAACTGAGGCTCTTCGGCTTGATCTTCGGCTCGATCACCACGTTCTTGAACTCTACGGAGCCGCCGACCGCGAGCACCTCGGTCGCCTCGACGTTGGTGAAGGTGCAGTTCTCGAACACGATGCCGTCGATCGTCGCGCCAGGAAAGGCGACCACGTACATCACGCGTGGCGCCGCGCTCGCCGTGACCGACTGGAGGTGAACGTTCCGGACGACCGGGTGGTGGGGACCGTTGGCGCCCTCTTCGTACAGGAGATCGATGGTGAGGACCGCCTCGGCGACGACGCCGACCTTGACGTTGCGCACGAAGACGTTTTCCAGGACTCCGCCGCGAACGGCGTTGTTCTTGAAACGCAGCATGCGTTCGAGGTTCGGGCTGTCCATCGCGCAGTCTTCCACGAAGACGTTCCTGATGTGGCCGGAGCACTCGCTGCCGAGCACGACGCCGCCGTGGCCGTCCTTGAACGTGCAGCCGCGGATGACGATGTTTTCGCTCGGGACGTTCACGCGCCGGCCGTCGTCGTTCTTGCCGGATTTGATCGCGATGCAGTCGTCGCCCACGTCGAACACGCAGCGCTCGATCAGGACGTCTTTGCACGATTCCGGGTCGCAGCCGTCGTTGTTCGGGCCGTGCGAGCGGATGGTCACGTCGCGGACGGTCACGTTTTCGCACAGCACCGGGTGGAGCTCCCACATCGGCGAGCGCAGGATGGTGACGCCGTCGATCAAGATGTTCCTGCAGCGGTAGGGTTGGATGAAACTCGGGCGGAGCTTGTGCCCGGCGCCGAACACGCGCTCGGCGACCGGCACGCCCTTCGCGCCCATCGCGATCAGCGCGCGAGCATCGGGGCGCTGTTCGTCCTCGGGCCGGTCCTTTCCCTTTTCCTTCCAGTGGGAGAGCTTCCACGCCCACCAGTTTTCGCGCGTGGCCTGGCCGTCGAGGGTGCCCTTGCCGGTGACGGCAACGTTCGTCTGCTCGAAGGCGTAGATGAGCGGGCAATGGTTCATGCATTCGACGCCCTCCCAACGCGTGAAGACGGTCGGGTACTTCGCCGGATCGGTCGAAAACTTCAGGGTCGCGCCCTCGCTGACGTGGAAGTTCACGTTGCTCGCGAGGACGATCGGACCGGTCGTGAACTCGCCGGGCGGCACGACGACGCGGCCGCCTCCCGCCGTCCGGCAGGCTTCGATCGCGGCAGCGATCGCAGTGGATGCGTCCTTGCCGGCAACGGCGCCGAACTGAGCGATCGAAAAATCCCGCGCGGGGAACACCGGCGGGCGGATGCGCTCGAGCAGACGCGGCACATCTTCCCAGCCAGCGGCTTTCGGCACCGCGTTCGCTTCGGGCGGCGGCGGTGGCGGCGCGGGAGCTGGCTTCGGTGGAACGGCGACGGCGGGCGGCGACGGCGGGTGCGTGCACCCCGCGAGCAGGGCCGCGCTCGCGGCGGAGCCGATCCGGAGCAGCGCCCGGCGGGTGATCGTCACGCCGGGGAGCTTACTGAATCGTGACGTTCCAGGTCACGGTCTTGTCGGAGTGACCGTTCGTCCCCGAGCCCCAGTACTGGCGGTTGAACTCCGTCCCGGGCACCTGGCGAACCATGTCCTCGTCGGCGTTGTCGTAGGCCCGCGCCGTCACCGTGTGCGTGCCGGGCGAAAGGCCCGCAGCACCGATGTTGTACGTGGGGCCGCCGTTCGCGGCGACCGGGGCGCCGTCCACGCTCCAGTCGACGTTGATGACGAGGGGGTCGATGACGTTGACGGTGAGCGCCGTGGGGTTCATCACCGCGCCCGCCGGCGGATCGACCGAGTCGTACGGACTCTCGACGAGGCGCCAGATGTCCATGATGATCTTCTCGCGCGACACCGGGTTGTACGAGGTGTTGGGGTTGGTGCCGAAGAGGCTGTTCATCATCGAGTTTTGGCTCGGCCTCCAGGTCTGGCCGCCGCTGCAGGCGATGAACGACTGAACCCCGGTGCCGGGGCTGTCGTCGAACCCAATCCACTCCTCGAACTTCCCGTTGCTGTTGGTGGCGGAGAGACTGACGTTCACGCCGTAGCTGGCTTCACGGCTGACGCGACCACTTTCGCAGGCGTCGTACTCGTCGGAAAGGGCGTGGAAACCATGGCCACCCTCGTGGAGCGCGGCGCCTCCGGCATCCTGGTTGCCGCCCGACCAGTACATCAGCGTTCCCCCGGAGTTCCACCAGCTGTCGCCGTTCAACACGGTGGCGCGCCAGTCGACCTCGAAAGTATCGGGGATGTATTCGCTGATCGCCGCGTTGATCGCGCCGTTGTCGCAGCTCGCGAGGCGGCTCGAATCGTTGCCGCAGCAGCCGAACTCGCTTGACCCGCAGATCGGGCTCGAGGGGATCCGGAGCACGCAGATGTTCACGAACTTCCGGTAACGGAGGAAGGGCTGTCCGATCAGGTCGCCGAAGCGCTTGTTCATGGCCGCCTCGAGGTGATCGTCGAGCGCGCCACCAGGAGCGAGATCCGCTTCGCTGTAGCCGTCGCCGACGATGACGTAGCCCGCGCGGTTCTGCGGCGGCCCGTGGTTTTCGACCGCCGTGCCCATGGGGCCGCAGTCGAGGGCCGGAACCGCGGGGGCGCCAGCAGCGCCACCACCGACGAAGCTGCCGGCGATGCCTGAGCCTGCCATGCCGCCGGTGCCGCCCGATGCGCCACCCGCTCCTGCCCCGCCAGTCGCCGCGTCGCCACCGCTGCCTGCAGCGCCGCTGCCCGATGATCCCGACGTTCCGGCTCCGCTCGTCGCACCAGCGCCGCTCGAGCCGCCGCTCGGTCCACCGCCGGTGAGCGTGCCGCCGGTGCCGGAGCCCGCGGTTGCGCCCCCGGTCCCGGCCGTCACCGACCCTCCGCTCCCGCCTCCGCCAGCTGTCGCGCCGCCCGTCCCGGCAAGACTGCCGCCTCCTGAACCGCCGTTCGCCGCAACGCCGCCGCTGCCGCCGGCCTGGTCATCCTCGGGGGTCGTTTCGATGCTGCAACCCAAAAGGACCGGTATCGCTAGGACCGCGCTGGCGACGGACAGGGAGAGGGCTCGGCGATTCATGATTGTGCCTCTTCTGCTGTCACGTCTCACCTTCGGGGACGCTCAACTTTTGAGCGGGGGCCCCTGGAATTTTCCAGTCAGAGGCGCTGGTGCGACCGCGGAACGGAGCGCGCGGCGCAGTGGCTCGTCTGCCTGGCCGTATCGCCGATCGGACACTACGCGGTGGTGCAACTCCTATCCGCCGCTGCCGATCTTTCCCTGTCGCGTCGTTCGCTGTTGCTTGCCGCTGCCGCGGTTGCTTGCGGGCACGCGCCGCTTCCGAAGTCGAGCCCGAGCCGGCTTCTCGGTGCGCCCTTGCCGTCTTTCGCCGGCACGACGGTGAACGGGTCGGAGTTCGACTCGAACTCGAGCCTCGGCATGGTGCTCGTCGTCACGTTCTTCGCGGGCACCTGTGACTCTTGCGAACAGACAATGGCCGACGCGGGGTCGCTCTACACGGACAACCGGGACCTCGTGATGGTCGGCGTCGCCCTCGACGGCTCGCTCGAGGGCGCTCGCGGCATGGTGGCGCGCCACGAGCTCAAGTTCCCGGTGCTGTTCGACCCCGACCGCCGCGTGGCGCAGCGCCTCGACGTGACCGGCCCGAAGACCGGGCTCGCGGTCGATCGGCGCGGCATCCTGCGCTGGAAGGGCGATCCTTCGGCGCCGGGTGTGATGCGCGACGCGGCCGAGGCCTTGCTCGCCGAATCGGCGTGAGCGCGCGTCACTCCGGCGTGAGCACGAACAGGCTCACCCCGTAAACGTTCTGCCGGTACGAGGTGCTCCACGAACGGCTGTCGTCGAGCGCGGCGTCGGACTCGTAGAAGCAGAGCGCTCCGGCCTCGGCGAGCTCGGTCCACTGTTCCTCGGTCGGCTCCGGCGGGCGGTCCATCGCCACCCACGGTTGGTACGCGTTCGAGCGCCCGCGATCGACCATGTAGTGCTTGATCGCCACGCGCCCGCTTTCGAACGGCAGCCCGTTGACGGTCAGCGACACGAGCTCCGAGCTCTCGCCGTCGCCACGACCGCCGTTCACGTGGTTGTAGACCAGGATCTGGACGGCACTCCCGCCGTTGGTGACGGTCGCCACCGCGTTCACGCCGTCTTCGATCGTTCCACCGCTCACCGAGACGCGCTCGTCACCGAGCAGGTGGAGCATGCGGAAGGCATTGAACGCCGGCTTCTCGACGTCGAACGACACTTCGTAGCGTGCGTCGCCCTTGACCAGGAGCCCGTAGTTGCCGGGGCGAAACGCGAGGCCGCTGCCGGTGTTGATCTCTTCGTAGAGATCCGAAATCGTCCAGTACCCGAACATGTACGGCGGCGGGTAGCGGGTGCTGGTGCCGATCAGGTGCACCGTCTTCGCCACGAAGCTCGCGGCCACCTCGCTGTCGCGGAGCGAGATCGGGTCGTACGAGGGGCCCCATTCGTCGTTGACCGCGAGCCCCGTGAACCCCGTGTTCTCGATCACGCCGCTCAGCTGCTCGAAGTAGGTGAGCATGCCGTTGGCGTTGGCGGGCTGCGTCTGGTCGCCGTCGTTGCCGTACCGGTGCCAGCTCACGAAATCGAGCTTGAGCCCCTTGAACTCCGCGTACGACACCAGATTCGGGATTTGCCCGAGCGACGACGCGGCGGACGTGGCAGGCCCTCCGACTTTCACTTCCGGATCGCCGGCGAGGAGCCCGAGCACGGTGTGCTCGTAAAGCTCGGGGTACCCGCCTTCGCCCTCCGAGTACATCCACGACGCTTCGTTCCAGATTTCGAACATCCAGTGGTCGCGAACTTCCTCGACGCCGTAACGCGCTTCGAGATGCTGCACGATGGCGGCCATGAACCGCCGCCATTTCCCCCAATCTTTGGGCTTGGAGATGTTGGCCTGGACGCCGTTGTACCAGTGAAGCTTCGCGTCCGCGTCCGAAGCGAGCGGCGGCGGCGTGAAACCGATCTCGACGATCGGGCGCATCCCCGCGGCGACGACCGCATCGTAAACTTGGTCGAAGCGCGTCCAATCGTACACGGGCTCGCCCCGTTCTTCGCCGTAGACGTTGATGTCGCCGTTCAGGATGCCGTGAAAGCGCGCGACCTGGAAGCCGGCAAGATCGTGCCCCTTCTTGAGCGCGCCCTGAATGTTGCGATCCCAGGCCGTCGAGAGCACGGTGTTGGCGTGGTCGGCGGCCACGCCGCGCTCGTAGTAGCGATCCCAGGCGCCCTCATGCTGAGCCGCATCGACCGTCAACTCCACTCCGGGTGTGCCGGTGGCCGCCGGCGGATCGCTCGTGCAGAGGCGCGTTCCGCTCGTCGGGTCGACGGCAGCACCGCCTGAGGTACCCGAAGCGCCGCCCTCGCCGCCGCCGCCACCCGCTCCGACGTCCGCGTTCGGCGTGCAGACGTAGTGGATGAACTTCGGCGACATGGTGCGCTCCGCGCACGCGCAGCTGCTGCCGTACGAGTCCGTGCACTCAGCGCCGACTTCGCGACACTCGCCGCCCGCCACGCACGCCGGTTCACCGCCCGCATCCGGGGTCGGACTCGGGGAACTCGAATCAGTGCACGCCGCCGCGCCGAAAAACCAGACGATGAGCGATCCGCGCAGAAATGAAAGGTTCACCCGCACGGGCTATCACGAGCCCTACTCGACCACAATCGCTCAACAAGCCGGGCAGAAGCAGCCCACGCCGGTTTCCGTCTCGGTGCACTGAAACCCCGAGCACGCGTCGAGGCACTCGCAGAGGTTCCCCTTCTCGCAGGTGCCGGGTTCGACGCAGCCGACGCTCGGGACCTGAAGTTCGTGCATCACGCACGCGGCCCCGGCGGTTACGCACGCGTCGCAGGTGGCGACGCTCCGGCACTCCGTCGCCGGCAAGCAGGGGCCCCAGCACCCATCGAGGACGCTCGGTACCGTGCCTGCGGCGCAGTTCGGTGGGAGCGCAGGGCAGGTGGACTCGTTTCCGTCGCAACTCCTGTCGAAGACACATCGGCCGAACGCGCACGTCACCTCATCGCGAGCGATGCCGAGGGCAAAGCACGCGTCTTCGATGCAAGCGAGATCGCACATCGGGCGCGCCGTGTTCTTCGGCTCGGCGCTGCACGAGCAACAGTCCGTGAAGCGCACGCAGTCCTCCGCGGTCGTGCACTCCGCAGCGCTGGGTGCGCCCGCTGCGCCCGCGAGGCCCGCCGCACCGGCGATCCCGATGCCGCCCATGCCGGCGACGGCGCCGCCGCTGCCCGCCATGCTTCCGCCGGCGTCACCACCCGCACCGGCACCACTCGCACCGCCGGACCCAGCAATCGCCGCGCCCGCGTCGCCTCCGGTGCCCGCGCCGGACTGCCCGCCCATCGGCGATCCGCCGGTGCTCATCATGCCGCCCACTGCGGCGGCACCCGCGTCGCCGCCGCTCCCCTTCCCGCTCGAGCCGCCCGTCGCTTTGCCTCCCGTGCCGCCGCCGCTACCGCCCGTGCCGCTGCCGCCGCTGCCACCCGTGCCGGCGCCGCTCGTTCCGGCCGCCGCATCATCAGCCCCGAACGTCTTGCCACCGCAGCCGCCCGCCGTCAGCACGAGGAGAGGCAAAGCGCCCCAAACGCTCGCGCGAATCATCCGTTGCCGTCGCTGCGAACCCATGGCCACCGAAACAAATCTAGCCGATTTCACGGGCGAGTCGATGTTCGTCGTGGCAGGAAAAGGACGCCGGCCTGGTAACTCGACGAGGGGTTACTCGGGCATAAAAGAGAGGCGGCCCCATGACATCGACCCTCGCAGCACCGGCGCGCATCGGCGCTCCGCACATCGCGGCGCTCGGCGCGGTCCTATTGCTCGCTGCGTGCAGCGGCGATCCGCCGCCGACCACGGCACCAGACGCCGCCGGCAGTGGTGGCACCCAGGCCGGTGCCGGAATGTCATCGAGCGGAGCGAGCGGCTCCGGCGCGCTCTCCGGCGCTGGCAGTGGTGGAACGGGAACAGCGGCGGGTGGAGCTGGCACCGGTGGCGGCGGTGGCACCACCGGTGGGAGCGCAGGTTCGGTGAATGGAGGTTCGGGCGGAACCAATGCCGGCGCGGGCGGAGTGAACACTGGCGGCATGAGCGACGGCGGAGCGAGCGCGACCGGCGGCGCGACCAACGGCGGCATGAGCGGCATGGGCGGCAGCGCGAGCGGCTCACCGTCGACCGGCGGCGCCGGCGCAGGCGGAGCGAACTCGAGTGCCGGCGCGGCTGGTCAGCTCCTGAGCTTCGAAGCCGATATCTGGCCGGTTTTCGAGCAAATCCGCGACCCCGTGTTCGTGTACTACGACAGCAGCACGTACGAGAGCTGCGTCACTGCGGGTGTGTGCCACGGGGGTGACCGTCCGGGCTCGGGGCTCAGCTTTGCCACTAGCGACATCGCCTACCAGATGCTGCTCGACCAACCTTCGAGCTCGAGCCTCTGCGATGGCACGGTCCGCGTGGTCCCGGGCAACCCCGAAGAGAGCTGCCTCATCCTGTTCTACGAAGGGCGCCTTCGCGACGAACTCGAGTGGGTCGACACCCCCGAGATCGACCTCGCGCGCGAGTGGGTCCGTCAGGGCGCGCTGCCGTAGCGAAACCTCTCGCTACGTGCCGCTGGGTTTCGTCGTCGCTGCAGGCGCCGTCGCGGCGGGAGCCGTCGCTGCCGGCTTCGTCGCCGCGGGCTTGGTCTCGATTTTCACGAAGCGGAGCGTCATGCGATCGCTCTCGCCGATCGCGAGGTATTTCGCCTTGTCGACCTCGCCGAGGCGAAGCGTGGGCGGCAGCGTCCAGACGCCTTCGGGGTAGTCTTTCGTGTCTTTGGCGTTCGCGTTGATCTCGGACTTGGCCTGCAGCTTGAAACCGGCGGCCTCGATCTGCGCGACGAGCCACGCTTCGGGGAGATATCCCTTCTTCGAGCTCTCGTCCGGATTCTGATCGGGCGCGGCGCGGTGCTGCTCGACCCCGAGCAGACCCTTCGGCTTCAGAGTCCGGTGAAACTCGGCGAGCCACGCGCCGAGCAGCTTGTTGTTGTGCATGCCGTGCGCGCCGCGGATCAGGAGCACCGCGTCGAGGCTCGCGTCGGCACCGAGCTTCGGCGCCTTCGGATCGAAGAGCACGGGCGCGGTCTTCGCGTACGCCTCGGGAAGTCGCTCGAGGAAGAGCTTGGTCCGCGTGCCGTAGAGCGTGGGTCGCTCCGTTTTCGGCCCATTCGGATCCGTCATCGTGACGAAGAGCTTGCCCTTGCTGGCAAGCACCGGCGCGAGAAGCTCGGTGTACCAACCCTCGCCCGGGCCGTACTCGAGCACGGTCTGAGTCGGCTTGAGCCCGAAGAACTCGAGCGTCTCGAGCGGGTGGCGCTGCGCGTCGCGCTCGACGTTGCCGGGCGCGCGGTGCTTGCCGGCGAGCGCGGCGGTTAGTCCCGCGCGTGTCGACGGGTACGCCTTGTCCGAAAGTGCTTTCGCGGCGGCGCGGATTTCCGGCGTGAGGCGCGCGACTTCGGCTGCATGCTTCTCTTCGAGCGCCTTCCACTCGGCTTCGAGTTTCTTCGCCTCTTCCGCTTTCTTCTTTTCCTCGGGCGTCGGTTCTGGAGTCGTCGCCACGACGACCGGCGCCGGCGCAGGCGGCGGTGCCGGCGGCGGTGCGGGCTCTGCGGGCGGGGGTGCGACCTCGGTCGCCGAACCGCAACCGAGCGCCACAACGAGGGACAGACTGAACAGCACAAGCTTCATGAGGCTCGGCGATACCACCGAAACCGTCATCGGCATCGCCCTTCGCGAGGTCACGCGGCCGACCCGTGACTGATTGAGCGCACGACCGGCTACCCCTTGGGAGTGCGCCTTCACCTTGTCATTTCCGCCCCTTCCTTCCTTCTTCAGAAGAAATTTCCGCTCCTAGCGGGGATGCGAGGCGCCCGATGACGCGCGGGCTATCCTGGGGGCTCCTGCTCGTCGCCGCCGGCGCGATCACCGCGTGCAGCGACGAGGCCGGCGACAACGACGACTTTGATTCGTCCGGTGGAACCTCGGGGACCGCGGGTCAAAGCGGAACGGGCGGCACGATGACGATGGCCGGGACGAGCGGCACCGCTGGCGCGATGTCCGTCGCAGGGTCGAGCGGAACCGCGGGTGGTTCACCGATCGCGGGGTCGAGTGGAGCCGGGGGTGCGTTACCCGTTGCAGGGTCGGGCGGTACCGCCGGCGGCGGCGCGGGTGATGCAGGCGCAGGCAACGCCGGTGCGGGCATCGGCGGCACAAGCGACGGAGGCGCGGGCACCGGCGGCATCCCGAACCTCGCGGGGATGGCCGGCGCGAGTGGGATGGCAGCGAGCGGTGGCGCAGGCACCGGCGGCACCGGCGAAGGCGGTGCGGGCGCGGGCGGCACCGGCAATGGCGGTGCAGGCGCCGGCGGTACCGGCAATGGCGGTGCAGGCGCCGGCGGTACTGGCAACGGCGGCGCGGGCGCGGGCGGCACCGGCAACGGCGGCGCGGGCGCGGGCGGCACCGGCAACGGCGGCGCGGGCACCGGTGGGAGCGGAGGCGCGGGCACCGGCGGCGGTGGCGCAGGCTCCGGTGGTTCGAGCGGCGGCAGCAGTTGGTACCCGTGCGACGGCACCACCACTGGCTACAACGCGGTCATGACCAAGTCGGGCTCGACCTGGACGGTCGTGAACGGCGGCTCGCAGCGCTACTCCGGCACTGACATGGAAGCGGCGTTGCGCGCTGCCTACAGCAGCCTGAGCTCCGGCCGCACGTCGAAGCAGAGCATCTTGGTGCAGGGATCGGGAGACATCTCGGCCTCGTCGCAGGTCGTCATTCCGAGCTACACCATCCTCAACGTCTGCGGCACCATCAACGTGACCGGCACGCCCTCGGGCTCCGATCGCTCGCCGATCCGTTCGAGCAACGCCCGTGACATCGACATCCCGAATCTGAAGATGACGGGCTCGCCCCAGTACGGCCTTTTCTTCCGTGGGACGAACAACGTTCATCTCGGACAAATCGACCTCCGCCTCACGAGCTCTGCGGGGATCGGCATTCGCGCCGACACGAGCGGCAACGCCGGAAGCGATTCGACTTTCAATAACGGTCTGACGATCGACTACGTGTACGGGTCGGGCATGGGCAGCCATATCGTCGAGACCTACGGCATCAACGACATCACGATCGGACGAGTGGACGGCGACAACGTGGGTGAGTGCGGAGTCCTCCTCAATCGCAGCACCAACGCGACCGTCGATATCGTGAGCTGCACGGATTGCGCCACCGGCACCGGCTACGCCGCGTTTCGTATGGCCAACAACAACGGCGTGCTCAACGGCAGCACCGGCACCGTCAACATCGTGGTCGGGAGCGTCGTTGCTCGCGGGGGTGGCCGCGGCGTCTTCTCCGTGTCGGGAAGTGGCGCCGCGCGCATCGACCACGTCGACATCGAGGACACGGTGAACAACAGCATCCTCCTCGAGAACGCCCACAACGTGACCGTCGGGAGCACCGGCCAACAGAGCCGCATCGTGGACTCGGGGCAACTTCGGATCGCCGGCACCTCGAGCGACATCAGGATTCAGAACATCGCCGTGAGTGGCACGACCATTTCGGAGAGTCCCTGTGCGACCAACAGCACCTGGACCAACGTCAACGGGGCGCCGACGAACTGCAACTGACGGGCGGGGGAAGCCGAACGCCCTCCAGCGCGATCGAAAGGCGCCGCTGCTGCATTTGAGACGTTCGGGCGCCCCGCCGAGCAACTGAAGTACCGAGATGCGCGCGCGGACCCGTCCCAGTCGAGGTAACCTCGTGACTTCCAAGTATTTTCTCGCTGCGCTCCTGTGCTCGGGCGTGGCGTGCCAGCTCGAAACGCCGTCCGAAGAGGTGCCCGGCGGCAGCGGAAGCGGAGGGTCCGGCGCGGCCCCGAGCGCCGGTGCCGGGAACGGCGGAACGTCAGGGCTCGGCGGTACCGCGGGCACGTCGACGGCCGGCGGCGGGAGCGGGGCGGGCGCGACGAGCGGCGCAGGCGGATCGCTGGGCGGAACGAGCGGCGGCGGAGCGCCGGCGACCGGTGGCGCGAGCGGAGCAGCGGTCGGCGGACAGGCTGGGATCGGGGGAGCGACGGGAGGAGCCGGCGCGGGCGCGGGAGTCGGTGGAGCCGCAGCGGGTGCGGGCGGGGCGACGACGGGAGGAGCCGGCGCGGGCGCGGCGGCGGGAGTCGGTGGAGCGGCAGCGGGAACGAGCGGCGATGGAGGAACAGGCGGAAGCGGGATGGCCGGGACGGGCGGAAGCGGAACGGCGGGGACGGGCGGTGGCGTCGCCGCGGCGCCGATCGGCTTTGCAACCCTGAACGGCGGGACCACGGGCGGCGTCGCAGGCCAGACCGTGACGGCGTCGACCTACGCGGAGCTGAAGATGTACGCCGAGAGCACCACGGCGTACGTGATCATGGTGTCGGGCACGATCTCGAACGGCGCGGACGGCGGCACGATCAGCGTTCGATCCAACAAATCGATCATCGGCGTCGGCAGCACCGCATTCCTTTACGGAATCGGCATCGGCATCAACAACAATAACAACATCATCATCCGGAACTTGCGCATCTCGCTGACCGGCGTCACGACGCGCACCGATAAGGCCAATGTGTACTCCTCGACCGGCGATGAAGGCCGGCCGCAAATCCTGGTCAACGGCGGGGACGCGATCGGCATCCAGGGCACCAGCAAGAACATCTGGGTCGATCACTGCGAGATCTTCGCCGAGGACCCGGCCGCGCAAACCAACATCGACCTCTACGACGGGTTGATCGACATCAAGAACCAGACCGGCTTCATCACCATTTCGTACAATTACTTCCACGATCAGCACAAAGGCGGGCTGGTCGGCGCCTCCGACACGGATACCTTCGCCGACCGCAAGATCACCTGGCACCACAACCACTACGACAACGTGAGGCTCCGCGTGCCGATGATCCGCGGCGCCATCGGCCATTTTTTCAACAACTACGTCCTTGGCGCCAACGACGCGACCGAGATCCGGGCCGGCACCTGCACGCGCGTGGAGAAGAACTACTACGAGCCGCTCCACTACTCGATCTACACGACGTCGGACTCTCCCGGCAGCACCGAGCGCATCGACAACGTCGAAGTGATGCGCACCGATCGCGCCTACCCGTCGAACTGCACGGCGGACATCCCGTACACGTATTCGAACGTGCTGATCGACGCCACCACCGTGAAGACGGCCGTTCCCGCGGCGGCCGGCGTCGGTAAGATCTGAACGACGAGGGCCTCGACCGCGGGCGCCCTCCCGTGGTCGGATTCGGCCCCGGCATGGATGCTCCCCGCGTGCTCGTGGTGCTCGACACCTCGCAGGGCTGGTCGCGCGGGATCCTACGCGGGTTCACGGCGCGTGCGCTCGAGCGCGGCTGGGAGCTCCTTCACTACCACCCGTCGCCGGATCTTTCGGATCTGGTCCGCGAATGGGATCCGCGCGTGGCCGTGGTCGGACCGGGCGAAACGTCGACCAGGCTCGCGCGCGGCCTCGGCTGTCCGGTCGTCTCGGTGAACGAGGATCGCAGCACGGCACGCCTTGCCTCGGTGTTCCTGAACGAGCGGGCGATCGCCGAGCTCGCCCTCGATCACTTCCGATCGCGGGGGCTCGAGCACGTGACGACGTTCCGCTTCAGCGACGAACCTTTCGCCGTCGCTCGAGACGAGGCGTTTCGGGTCCGGGCACGAACGGCAAGGGTGCACTTCGCTCCGGGCTGGTGGGTGGACGGGGCCGAGCCGCCGCGCGCGAGCGAACGTCGCGGCGCGCTCGTGGGGTGGCTTCGCTCGCTCCCGCGACCGTGCGGCGTCTTCACGTGCTGTGACGCCTGGGGGCGGGTCGTCGCGCGCTATGCCCGCGCCGCACGGCTCCGCGTGCCGGAGGACCTAGCGCTGGTCGGGGTCGACAACGACGTGGTGGAGTGCGAGCTCGTCAACCCGCCCCTTTCGAGCGTTTCCGTTCCGTGGCGCACGCTCGGCGAGAAGGCGGCCGACCTGGTCGAGTTCGCGCTGGCCCGGAAATCGATCCGAGGCCGCCGCCTGAGCGTGGCGCCGGTCGAAGTGTTTTCCCGACGGTCGTCGGACGCGCTGGCGATCGAGGACAGGCTGGTGGTGACAGCCGTGACCTGGATCCGCAACCATGCGCGAGGACGCATCACGGTGCCGCTGATCGCCCGCGCGGTCGGCAGCAGCCGGCAGCGGCTCGAGCGGCGTTTTCGTGCCTCGCTCGGCCGGACGGTTCAGGAGGAGGTACGCCGGGCGCGGGTCGAACTCGCCAAGGCGGCGCTTCATGCGACGCCGGCGGGGCTGAAGGAAATTGCCGCGACAAGCGGCTTCACCAGCGCGGCGCTGCTCAGCGTGGCGTTTCAGAAGGAGCTCGGCATGCCGCCGGGCGCCTACCGGCGGCGGATCCAAAAGGCGCGGACCGACGTCGACGGCTGATAAAGGAGAGCTGATAGCTTACGCCTGTGCGCAAACGAGACTCGTTCGACTTCGACTGGCGGTTCGCACTCGGCGATCGCGCCGGCGCCGAAACGGCCGACCACGACGAGTCGGGCTTTCGCGACGTCTCCCTGCCCCACGACTTCAGTATCGAGGGCCCGTTCACGCGGGACGCGCCGGGCGGTGGTTCACACGGCTGGGCACCGGGCGGCATCGGCTGGTACCGAAAAGAGGTCGAGCTCGGTGCGCGTGATCTCGAAGGCGCGGTCTGGGTCGAGTTCGACGGGGTTTACGAGAAGAGCGAGGTGTGGCTGAACGGCCGTCATCTCGGCCGGCGCCACTACGGCTACTCGAGCTTCCACTACGATCTCGGCGCGCACGCAAGGGCGGGCACGAACGTGCTCGCCGTGCGCGTGGACAACTCCGATCTGCCCAATTGTCGCTGGTACAGCGGTTCCGGGATCTACCGCCACGTCTGGCTCGTCCGCACTGGCCCCGTTCACGTTGAACGCTCGGGGACCTACGTCACGACGCCGGTCGTCTCGCGCGAGCTCGCCGAAATCAGCGTGCGCACCCGCGTGCGGGCGAAACCGGGCGTGGACATCGAGCTCGTCACGCGCGTCCTCGCGCCGGACGGCCGCGAGCTCATCACGTCAACCGCGCGCGCGCTTTCGGGTGACGATCCGCGCACGACGTTCACTCAGAGCCTGCAGGTGCCCGCACCCGAGCTCTGGTCGCTCGATCGGCCGCTGCTCCACACACTGGTGTCGACCGTTCGCGCCGGCGGCACGACGACCGACGAGGTTTCGACACCGTTCGGGATCAGAACCGCGCACTTCGATAGTGCCCGCGGCTTCCTCTTGAACGGGGAGAGCCTGAAGCTGAAGGGAGTCTGCCTCCACCACGACGGCGGCGCCGTCGGCGCCGCCGTGCCCGACCGCGTGCTCGAGCGGCGTCTCGAGATCCTTCGGGAATTCGGCTGCAACGCGATCCGGACCGCGCACCATCCGCCCGCGCCGGAGCTGCTCGATCTCTGTGATCGCATGGGCCTTTTGGTGATCGACGAGGCGTTCGACAAGTGGGAGGGCCTGCCCGAGGAGGCCTGGTGGATGAAGTCGAAGAGCTTCGCCCGCGACTGGGAAGTGGATCTTCACTCCATGCTCGAGCGCGACGCGAACCACCCTTCGATCGTGCTCTGGAGCGTGGGCAACGAGGTGGGCGAACCGGGTAGCGAGGCGGTGAACCAGACGATCGAGCGCTTGGTGGGCTTCGTGCACCGCGAAGAGCCGAGCCGGCAGGTCACGTGCGCGCTGGTGCTGCCGCGTGCCGCGACCTTCGATGAGCGTGTGGCCCAGGTCGTCTCGAGCGCGCGGCTGATGGATGTGCTCGGTGCGAACTACCAGGAGCCCTTGTACGAGGCCATTCACGAGCGAGCGCCGGACCTTCCGCTACTCGGGACCGAAGCGTTCAAGTACTACCGCAGCAGCCGCGAACTCCGCACCGGTTTCGACCCGAAAAACCCGTGGTGGGACGTCGCGGACCACGCGTGGGTCGCGGGACAATTCCTGTGGGTCGGCATCGACTACCTCGGCGAGTCGAACCGCTGGCCGCTCCGTGGCTATCCGAGCGGCCTGTTCGATACCTGCGGGTTTCCGCGCCCGGAGGCCTGGTTCCACCGCAGCGTGTGGCGCGACGAGCCGGTGGTGAAGATCGCCGTGTTCACCGCCGGACCGGGCGACGTCGCCAACGCCTGGTACGCGCCGAGCCTTGCCGCGCACTGGAACTTCGGCGGCCAGGAAGGAAAGCTGCTCCGGCTGCAAACGCAGACCAACTGCGAAAGCGTGGAACTCATCGTCAACGGTGTGTCACACGGCGAACGGCGCGCGGCGGAGTTTCCGAACCGCGCCGTCACCTGGCTGGTGCCTTGGGCACCGGGCACGCTCGAGGCCGTCGGGCGAAACGGCCGCGAGATCGTCACGCGCGACACCGTCCGGACGTCGGGTCCGGCAGCGCGACTCGAGCTCGTCGCCGATCGGGTAGCGCTCCGGGCGGACGGCCGCGATGTTTCGCACGTCGAAGTCCGCGTCGTCGACGAGGCGGGTGTGCTCGTTCCCGACGCCGATCGGCTGGTCGAGTTCGCGCTCGAGGGGCCCGGGACGATCCTCGGCGTCGACAACGGCGATCTCGAGTGCGAAGAGCCGTATCACGGCAGTGCGCGCACCACGCGCGGTGGCCGCTGCCTCGCCATCGTGCAGACGAGGCGGCAGGCCGGAGCGCTGGAGATCACAGCCGAGGGTGCCGGCGTCGCTACGGCCCGCCTGAAACTGGTCACGAGTCGGCCGTAACGCGAGCTACTCACGACCGCGCGCCTGGGTCATGCTCACGCGCGCACCATGGATCCCCAACCGCTCAACGCCGCGCTTGCCACCGAGCTCTTCGTCATCGTCCTGCTCGTTCTCGTGAACGGGATCTTCGCCGGTGCGGAGATCGCCGTGGTGGCTTTGCGCAAGACGAGAATCGACGAACTTGCCGAACGGGGCTCGGGAGGTGCACGCGCCGTCCTCGCGCTACGCAAGGACCCCGAACGGTTTCTCGCCACGGTGCAGGTCGGGATCACGGTGGTGAGCGCCGCTGCGGCAGCCGTCGGCGGCGCGTCGATCGCCGAGTGGCTGGCGGCCCATCTGGCGCGGATCGACTGGCTGCGCGAGCACGCGACCGGCGCCGCGCTGGCGCTGGTGGTCGCCTCGATTTCCTACCTTTCGATCGTCGTCGGTGAGCTCGTGCCCAAATCGCTCGCGCTGCGCGGTGCTGAACGCTACGCGCTCCTGATCGGGCAGCCGCTGCTCGGGCTTTCGTTCGTGGCGCGGCCAATCGTTTGGCTGCTCAGCGCGAGCGCCAACCTGGTGCTCAAGCCGTTCGGAGACCAGACGACGTTCACCGAAACACGCCACTCCGCCGGCGAGCTCCGAGAGCTGGTCGAGGAAGCGAGCGAGGCCGGAACCATTCCGCCCGAGGCCGGCGAGATCGCGGCCCGCGCGTTCGACCTCGCCGAGCTGACCGCGCTCGACGTGATGGTCCCGCGGCAAAACGTTGCCATGCTCTCGCGACAGACATCGCGCGAGGAGCTGCGGCGGTTCCTGCTCGAGAACCGCTTCAGCCGCCTGCCGGTGTACGACGGCTCGATCGACAACGTGATCGGTTACATCACGGTCAAGGACGTGCTCGCGCTCGCCTGGGAAAAAGACCTGGTGGTGTTCGCCGACCTGGTGCGCGAACCGTTTTTCGTCCTGGAAGCGAAGCCGGTCGTCGAGATCCTGAACGAAATGCGCGCACAGCGTGTCCCGTTCGCGATCGTCATCGACGAGCACGGCGGGATGGCGGGCATCGTGACGATGGAAGACGTCGTGGAGGAGCTCGTCGGCAATATTTTCAACGAGCACACGCGGGGCGCTCCCGAGTCGATCGCGCGCCAACGCGACGGATCCGTCCTGGTGAGCGGCACGACGCCGATCCGCGAGCTGAATCGTGCGCTCGCCCTCGAGCTTCCGAACGCGGGCGAATGGACCACGATCGCGGGGCTGTGCCTGACCCTCGCCGGGCGTGTTCCCGTCGCCGGCGAGACGTTCACACTCGAAAACGGCGTCTCGCTCGAGGTCGTGGACGCGTCGCCGCGCAAGGTGGTGTCCGTTCGTGTGCGGCCGCCGGTGACCCCCAGCGACGGCTAGGAGAGTGTAAGCCGCGAACCTACATCGAAGAGTCGTTCCACTTTCGAACGGTACCGGGCGCTCGCATGAGCCGGTTTTCGCGGATGCCCCTACAGCAGGAACGACATGCTCCGTCGACTCCTCGAAGCTCGTTCCAAAACGCTCGCCGCGCTGACGGCGCTGGCAGCTTTTTCCCTCGTTCCGCTCGCGTGCACCTCTGAAACCGGCGAGGTGAAATCCGACCTTCCCCCGGGCGGCTGCGCTGCAGACTCCGATTGCGCTTTCGGGCACTACTGCGGCGGGGGTACCTGCCGGCAGGACTGCGTTCCCGGCATGGCAACCTGTGGCGCGAACATGGTTTGCAACGGCATGGGACGTTGCATGGGGGGCACCGCTGGTTCGAGTGGCAGTGGAACGGGCGGCACGAGCGGCGGCGGCGGCAGTTCGAGCGGCGGCTCGGCAGGGACCATCATCGTGGAACCGCCGACGGACGCCGGCACCGACGTGGACATGCCGGACGCTGATGCGTGCGTCAGCACCAACGTCGATTTCACGAGCGAGATCCCGAACGTGCTGTTGCTCGTCGACCGCTCGGGCAGCATGGCCAACGACGTGATGGGCGGCACCTCACGCTGGGAGGCAGTGAGGACGGCGCTGGTCGACCCGACGAACGGCATCGTGCCGCGCCTGCAGGCGGAAGTGAACCTTGGCCTCACGCTGTACACCGGTCCGGACGACGGCTACGTCGGCAATCCCGATACGGTCGGGATGGACGACCCCGACTACACCGAGACCGAAGTGTGCCCCTACCTCGTGCAGGTGCCGATCGCGCTCAACAACTACACGCCGATCGACACCGCGTATCGCCCGCTCGTCATCCGCGACAATTCACACGGGCAAACGCCGACCGGCGAGAGCATCGAGGGCGCGCTGCCGACGCTGACGACGCTCGATCCCGTCCTTTATCCCGGTCGCCGGGTGCTCGTCCTTGCCACCGACGGCGAACCCGACCTGTGCGCCGACGGCGACGACGAGGACGGCGGGCGCGCGCGTTCGGTCGAGGCGGTTCAGGCCGCCTACGAGGCCGGGGTCACCGTGTTCGTGATCTCGGTCGGCAACGAAGTCGGCGAGCAGCACCTCCACGAGCTCGCGAACCTCGGTCAGGGCTTCCCGGCCGACGAGCCCACGGACCGCTTCTATCGCGCCAACGATGCTGCGTCGCTCGCGCAGGCGTTCGAGGACATCGTGAACGGCGTGCGCGACTGCGTCTTTGCCCTCGACGGCACGGTTCAGGGTGACGGCAGCAACGGCACCGTGTCGGTGGACGGCACGCCCGTCGGCTTCAACGACCCGAACGGCTGGCGCCTGAACGATCCGAACACCGTGGAGCTCGTCGGGTCCGCCTGCGAGCTCGTCAAGTCCGGCGACCACGAGGTCGACATCTCGTTCCCCTGCGGCGTCATCATCATCGTCCCGACGTGAACGGGGCGCGGGCCGCAGCCTACGGGCCCGCCGCAAACCCGCCGAACCGATAGTTCAGCCCGAGGACGAACTGCGTCCGGTGGATGAAGCCGACCTCGGCCCGAACGCGCCAGGCCTTGGTGAGCCCGACCTCGCTGCCGATCAAGAAGTTCCAGGGGTAGGCGATCGCCTTGTCGAGATCGTAACGGATCAGGGTATCGCCCGCCGGGCGCCCCGACTGGATCTGGTCGACGATCCCGCCGACGATCACCTGCTGCCCGGGCGGGAGTCCGTCGTACCAGGTCTGGAGTTTCTGCTGAAAGCTCCCGTCTCCCGCGCCTTCGACCGCATCGCTCAGGTTGATCTGCCCCTTGGTTTCCGACGCGATCGACTGGCGCATCGCGCCGACCCAGAAGATCCACTCGATGCCGGCGAATTTTCCGAAGTTCTTTCCGATGCGCGGCGTGAGCAAGAAGGTCCCGACCGCTTGGTCGAGGTTCTCCATCTTGTTCCAGGTCCAGTTCAGATCGAGCGTCCCGAAGAAGCCGAAAGCACCACCCGAGGCGGTGAGGCCGAAACCGCCGCCGTACCCGGACTGAGTCGCACCGGCGTCGAACGCGAACGGCTCGACGATGGAGACCGCGGTTTCCGCTTGGATCAAGTAGTTCCCCATCCCGTACAGGTTGAGGAAGGGCAACACCCACACGTCGAACCGAAAGTTCAGGGCGTGGACGGTGGAATTGAGGTCGTCGAACACGATCAGGTTCGTCAGATCGTGCATCTCGCCGTCGTTCACGCCGACGGCGAGACGAGAAATCTCGATCGGCTGATCGGCGAACGCGTAGTTGAGCCCGAGCCCGAACGGCAACGGAAAACGAATGCCACGCTCGGCGAGGGAGTCGCCGAGGATGGGCAGCGCGTACGGCCACTTCTCGGCCTTGTGACCAGCGTCAGGTGCCTGCGCCTGGGCGGCGGTCGGGACCAGAGCGAGCGCGAGGCCGATCATAACCGCGTGCAACACTCCGCGTGTCGAGGGTCGGGCCGCCATCCGAAGCCGACCCTTCTGTCACGACCGAACGCTGAGTTCAATCGGGAGCCAAAAGACGCTCTGATCGACCCCGCGCTAGGTCGTGGGGCAAGCCCCGATCGCCTGCACCGACATCCCGGCCGCGGCCGCATCGCAGGCGTTGGAATAGGTCGTGCCGTCGCAGCCGCACACGGGGTTGTACTCCTCGGTGCACCCTTCCGGCATCACCATGCAGGTTCCGGTCATGTCGCCCGAGCCGCACATCGTCTCGATCGGGTAGTTGCAGAACGTCCCCGGCTCGTCGCAGGTGAACCCGGCGATCCCGCCGCAGAAGCCGGGATCGGTGCCGCACGCGCCCGACGAGGCCACCGAAACGCCTTCCATGTTCGCCCCGCACGCGTTCGAATAGGTCACGCCGTCGCAGCCGCACACCGGCATGACGTCGAGCGTGCACCCACCGGGAATGGGCTCGCAGGTGCCGGTTTGGTCCGCCGCTCCGCACATGGCTTCGGGCGGGTACCGGCAGAACGTGCCTTCCGCACACATCGCCCCACGCAGGCCGCCGCACACCGCGCCCGGCGTCGTGTCGCACTCGCCGGCAGTCTCGACCGACACGCCGGCCATGTTCGCGGCGCAGGCGTTGCCGTAGGTCTCGCCGTCGCAGCCGCACACCGGGTCGTAGTTGAGGTCGCACGCCTCGGGGATCGGCATGCAAGTGCCGGTGGCGTCGGCGCGCCCGCAGAGCGCGTCCGGCGCGTAGTCGCAGAACTCGCCCGTGGCGCAGCCGTCGCCAAGCAACCCGCCACAGGTCTCCCCGTCGCCTCCACCGCTACCACCGGTCCCGGTTCCTCCGGTATCGCTGCCCCCGGTGCCGCCGCTGCCTCCGGTCGTCATTCCCGAGCCGCCGCTGCCGCCGGTTGCGCCCGAGCCGGTGCTGCCGCCCGTCGTGGCAGAGCCGCTGCTGCCACCGGTCATCGTGCTGCCGCCGGTGCTACCGCCCGCGCCCGCGGTCGAACTGCCGCCCGCGCCGGCCATCGCCTGACCGGCGCAGTTCTCGGTGCACGCGTCGTTGCCGACTACCGCGGTATCACAACCCTTCGCCCCGAGTGCCGCCGGCGCGAGCAAGAGCACCGCCAGCATCGCGTACGACTGCCCACCGTCCTTGGTCTTCCGCATCATCGTTCGGTCTCCTTGCTCATCGTTCGCTCGAGCGCGCGCTCGCGCTCTCGCTTCAAGTGTCCGTTCGGATACTGGGCCGCGTGAGCGGCAAGCTCTCGCCGCGCCGTCGCGACGTCGCCACGCTGAAGCGCGGCGAGCGCGCGCTCCATCAGCGCGGTCTCGGCGCGCAGCGTGCCCTCGTCGACCGGCGCCTCGGCGACGATCGGGAACGAGCCCACCGCCGGGCCGGGGCTCGGCGCGCGCGTTTCAGCGGGCAACAGGGCCGGCGCCCGCACCGGTTCCGGTGCCGAACGCATCGTCGCGGGTTCGGGTTCGAATGCCGGGACTTCGGCGGGGCCCGGCAACGCCGCTGCCGGCGGAGGCTCCGGGCGCGCTGGGGCCGGAGCAGGGGCCGCCTTCGAGCGCGCGGCCGGCGCGACCTGGGCGTTCGACGTCCTCGCCCGCGCACTGTCTTCGTCGCGCGAGCCTCGGCTGAGCACCGGAACCGCCACCACGCCGACCACCACCGCCGACGCGCCGAGCTTGGCCGCCATCGGCAACGCGCCGAGCTTGGCCAAAAGACCGCCGCTCGTCGCCAGCGCAGCGCCCGGCGCGACCACGCCGGCGCCCGCGATGAGCCCGGCGGACACCAGCCGCGCCCGCACCCGCGCACCGTCGTCGGCGCTCGGCAGATCCTGCCGCAACGCCTCCGTGAAAGGATCGAACTCGGGTTGGTTCGGCATCATCGTGACGGTCCTCGGGTGACGAGTTCCAGGCGGCTGATCTCGGCCTGGAACGCGAGTTTCGCGGCGCGGATCCGCGAGTAGACGGTGTTGACCGGCGTGCCGATGATCTCGGCGATCTCGGGCGCCGAACGCTGCTCGACCTGGGAGAGCACGAAGACCTCGCGCTTGTCGTCGTCCAGGCGATCGAGGGCACGACGGGCGAGCGACAGGCGTTCCTCGCTCTCCAGCGTGCGTTCCGGGTCGCGCTCCGCCGACGACGCCGCAGCGCGCAGCGGGTCATTCTTCGAATCGACGTCCTCGTCGGTCGAAAAGAACCGCCATGCATCCCGGCGCGCGGCCCAGCGGTAGCGCCGCGCCACGCGCAGACAGATGGCGTAGAGCCAGGTCGTGACGGGGGCTTTGCCGTCGAACTCGTCGAGCTTCTGCTGGACGACGAGAAACACGTCGTGAATGGCGTCGTCGACCTGGCCGTCGCGCAGCCCCAGCGCGCGCAGGCAGCGCCACACGTAGCGGAAGTGGTCGGCGTAGACCTGCTCCAGGCGGTGCGACCCGGGGCGCGTCTCCGCCGCCTGCCGCTCGGCGGGGGCGAAGGGCGAGCGCTCTAGGGTCCCGGCCGCCATGGGGGTTCATCCAAGGACGGCCCGAAATCCGTTAAAAGAAATGGAAGACCCCGCGTGCGACCGACACCAGGCCGAACCGGGGAACCTGATAAACCTGACCAAATCCGGTCACTTCGAACACCGGACGCTGGACGGCGACCCGGCCGGACAGAGCGAGCTCGACCGACAAGTGCCGGGTATTGATGGGAATTACGGCGATCTCGAGCGACGGGCCCAGGGTCCATGCCGAATCCCCCAAGGGTAGCTCAATTCCGGTCACCCCTTCGCCGACCAGCACGTCGGCAAAGAACCCCGCGGAGACGGCCAAAAGGTCGATCGGCTCGAACCTTAGTGCGAGCTCCAGGCCGAACCCGTGGATGTCGACCCCCCTACCCTCCACCTCCACGTAGCGCGGCACGAAGTACCGACCGCCGAGGAGAGCCCCAAACGCTCCGAGCTCCCCCCCGAGGCGCGCCTCGAAGGCGGCCGTTGCGTTCGGCACGACGCCGACCGCGACACCGGCACCGGCGCTCGCGGTCGCGCGCCACCCCGGGCCATCGCCACGGTCAGGCTCAGGCGGGTTGGCCCCTGCGGGAGCCGTAGGCGGCGCCGGGGGCGGTGGTGCGGGCGGCGGAGCGGTGACCTCCTGGGCTCGTACCGACGTCGCAGCGACGACGAGAGCACTCCGGAAGAGCACGCGGCAGTCGGAATGCTCGAAGTCGCGCCTGTTACCGGCCACCTCGAGCGTCAGCCGGAACCCGCTGCTCGAATCCCCGGTGATGCGCAGCAGCGAAGGCCAGGCGCGCTCGGCGTCCGGACCGACGAGCCGGGTCAGCTCGTCGCGAAATTCCGCTTCGGTACCGCACCCGACCGGCAACTCGAAGGGCGCGTGCGGCATCGCGCTGCCACTCGATTCCTGAGCACGGCCAAGCCCTGCGACGAGAAGCACGAGCGCCATCCAGCGCGCGACATGACAGCTCGCCATCGACACCCGACGTCGGTCCATACACGAAACGACGAGCGCATGCCCGTGGTACGACCGCGGAGCCCATGGGCCGCTTCCCATTCCCGCACCAGCAGCGCCTCGCGCACTGCACGTACCCGTCCGCAGCGAACCACGAAGACGTACTCCGCGCTTTCCGAAGCTACCGAGACGAGATCGTGACGGCGGACGGGGCACGCGGGTTCCTCCGGCCCCGGCGCCCCGACACCCCGGACGGCGTGCCGAATTCGACCGTGTCCGAGGGCATCGCCTACGGCCTGATGATCGCCGTGATGCTCGACGAGCAGGCGCTTTTCGACGCGTTTTACGGCTACGCGCTCGAGTTTCGGAACGAAAACGGCCTGATGAGCTGGTACATCGCGCCCGACGGCTCGCGCGCGCTCGGCACCGGGGCGGCGAGCGACGCCGACGAGGACATCGCCTGGGCGCTGGTGATGGCGGATCGTCAATGGGGCGGGCGTGGCGCGCTCGCGCAGAGCTACCTCGACCACGCAAAACGAGACATCGACCGCATCTACGAGCTCGACGTCGACCACGGCGCGCTCGCCGATCTTTTCTTGCCGGGTGACGAGTGGCGAGGGAGGGACGTATGGAACCCCTCGTACTTTGCGCCGAGCGAGTATCGCTTGTTCGGCGAGGTGTCGGGCAACGCGAGCGGCTGGCAACGGGTCGTCGATCGCGGCTACCTCGCGCTCGACGCGTGCCTCTCGCGCGACAACGGCAACGCCGAGAACGGTCTCGTGCCCGCCTGGTGCACCGCGGCGGGGTCACCGATCGAGGCGTTTCCGGGCGCGATGACCAACTACCAGACGGATTCAGCGCGCCTGCCGTTCCGCCTCGGACAAGACCACGCGTACTACGACGAAGCGCGCGCTCGGGCGATCCTGAAGAAGACGAGCGCCTTCTTCGCCGGCGTCGGCGCCGACGGCATCGGCGACGGCTACCGGCTCGACGGCACGCCCTTCCCCGATCCGAAGACGCCGCGACCAAACGCGGGCTCCGCCGTTTTCGTGGGTCCGGCAGCGGTCGGCGCCATGCACGATGCGCGCTATCAGGCCTTCATCGATCGCGCGTACGCTCGCGTCCGGAGCGGCCAGCTCCTCGCGCGGAGCCGCTACTACAATCTCTCGTGGACGGTGCTGTCGCTCTTGATGCTGACCGGGAATTTCGTGGAGTTCCCTCGGTGATAGAATGAAGGGGCCGTGCCCCGCGCTGCGAAGCCGAATCAGTCGTTCGATTTCGTGATCATCGGCAGCGGCTTCGGCGGCTCGGTGTCCGCCATGCGCCTCGCCCAGAAGGGCTACACGGTCGCGGTCCTCGAAGCCGGCAAGCGCTACCGCGCGGAAGACTTTGCGAAGTCGAACTGGGACGTCCGCCGTTATTTTTGGGCGCCGCGGCTGCGCTGCTTCGGCATTCAAGACATCACGCTGCTCGAAGGGGTGATGGTGCTCCACGGCGCCGGCGTGGGCGGCGGGAGTCTGGTCTACGCCAACACGCTGATGGTGCCGGGCCCGGAAGTGTTCGCCGATCCCAACTGGAAACGCGGCGTCGACTTCGGCCGCGAGCTCGCTCCGCACTACGACACGGCGCGCCGGATGCTCGGCGTGACGACGAACCCGGCGCTGATGGCCGGCGAGGAAGCGCTCCGCCGCGTCGCCGAGAAACTGGGCGGAGCGGACACGTTTCACCCGACCGAAGTCGGCGTGTTCTTCGGCGAGCCGAACGTCACCGTGCCGGATCCGTATTTCAGCGGCGACGGCCCCGATCGCAAGGGATGCAACCTGTGCGGCGGGTGCATGGTCGGCTGCCGCTTCCACGCCAAGAACACACTCGACCGGAACTACCTCTACTTCGCCGAAAAGTTCGGCACCGTGGTGTTCCCGGAAACGCGCGCCACGCGCCTCCGGCCGGTCGGCGACGGCTACGAGATCCAGACGGCGTCGACGACCAGCTTCTTCGGGCGGCGCGGCCCGACGTTTTCGGCCCGGCGCGTGATCGTCGCCGCCGGCGTGCTCGGCACGGTCGATCTCCTGCTCCGAAACCGTGACGTCTACCGCACGCTGCCGCGCCTCTCGCGGCGCCTCGGAGAGCTCGTGCGCACCAACGGCGAGAGTTTGCTCGGAGCGACGAGTTTCGATCGCCACCGCGATCTCGCCCGCGGCATCGCGATCGGCGCCGCCTTTCACCCGACCTCGCTGACCAAGATCGAAAACGTTCGCTATCCCTCGGGCTCGGGCGCGATGCGGCTCCTCGGCGTGCCGCTGACGCCCGATGGCAACGCGTTCACCCGACCGCTCAAGATGTTCCTTCGCATCCTCCTGCGCCTGCCCTCGATCCTGCGGCTGTGGACGGTCGCCGACTGGGCGCGGAGTACCGTCATCCTGCTCGTGATGCAGCAGGTCGATCAACACCTGCGCTTGCGCCTCGGCGGCATGATCCGGCGGCGACTTCGGGGCGAGCCGACGGACAAGGCGGTCCCGAGCTACATCCCGATCGCTCAGCGTGCGGCCGAAGAGCTCGCGCGCGAAATCGGCGGCGAGCCGCAAAACGTCGTCTCCGAAGTGATGCTGCGAACGCCGGCTACGGCGCACGTCCTCGGCGGGTGTTGCATCGGTGACTCGCCCGAGAACGGCGTGATCGACGAGGCACACGAGGTCTTCGGCCACCCCGGGCTCTACGTCTGCGACGGCAGCGTGATCCCGGGCAATCTCGCGGTGAATCCGAGCCTCACGATCACGGCCATCGCCGAGCGCTTCGCCGAGAAGTTCGAGCCGGCCCCGGGCATGACCCCGGACCAACTCCAGGCGCGGCAAATCCGCTTCGGTCCGGCGACACGCGGCGGGTGAGGCGTCGTGCCGGCGAGGGGTGGTATACGCCCGGGCCGATGCGCCGGTTCTCGCAGAAGAGCTTCCCCTCGCTGCTCTTGGCGTTCGCCGGTACGACGCTCGCGCCGTCTCGTCTCCACGCCGGCGAGCCCGCGGCATCGCCTGCAACCAAGCCCGCCGCGGAGCCCACCACGCCGCCCGCCGACGCGCCTACCACGCAGCCCGCCGACGCGCCTACCACGCAGCCCGCCGACGCGCCTACCACGCAGCCCGCGACGGCGACTCCGGCGCCTGTTCGGCCGGAGGACGTGCCCATCCCCTGGAAGCGGTGGCCGATCTTCGATCCGAAGCTCTCGCCGAGCACGCTCGGATGGAGCGGCGGAGCAAGCTTCTACCGAAAATTCGGCGAGAATGAATCGCACTGGGGCGTCGCACTCGGGCGCCTGCAAACGATCGAAGAGCGGCGCGGAACGTGGCTGCTCGGGATCACTCGCGAGTGGGGGATCCGCGTCTACTCACCGTGGATCATCGTGCCGATCCTCAACCGCTACCTCTACGAGGGCGGGCTCAGGCTCGGACCGGTGGAGCTCACGGCGGGTGTCAGCTTGATGCCGTTTACCTTCGACTACGAACACGGTCGCTTCGGCTTCGTCGGCCCGTCGCCGGGTGCCAATGCGCGGATCGGATTCCGCATCGGGACCCTGCGGATATCAGTGAGAGCGGAACGAGAGTACCTGTGGCGTTGGGCCGGACAGAAGAGCCAGGTGTTCCCGCCGACGTGGTCGTCGATCGGTGAGGCGTTCCGTTTCTGGGATTGGGTCGCGCAACCGGATGCGTTGATGACAGGTTTCGTCCTCGAGATCAGCGGGGATCAGCCTGTTTCGCTGACGCGCGGAAGCCACCCTCTCATTTTGGATAAGTAGTTATTGAGTCGCGAACTCACGAGTTCGTTCCCACTCTCGTCATCCCCCAGACGCCCCACACGCACGAGCCGGCCGTTCGACCGGAACTCCTGCGACCAAATGATATCGGCAACTATGTTCCTGCGTTCTTTCCGGTATATGCTCTGCTCCGTTTCACGAGCTGCTTTGGGGAGCGTGAAACTATTCAGGAGTAAGGAATAGTCATGAAAAATCTCGTCAAGATGGGCGCTCTTCTCGTGTTCGCAGTGGTCGGTGGCGGCTGCGCGATGGTCAACGGTGGCAACGGGAGCGTGACCGGTTTCCTCTACAGCGGCTACAAGATGGGCGGCAACGTGGGTCCCGGCCAGGGCACGAAGACCGGCCAGGCTTGCGCCTCGTCGATCCTCGGCATCATCGGCACGGGCGACGCGTCGCTCTCGGCCGCCAAGGCTGCCGGTGGCATCACCCAGGTGGCGCACGTGGATCACGACAACTTCGGGATCCTCGGCCTGTACGCCTCGACCTGCACGGTCGTCGTCGGTCAGTAAGCGAGAGCCCCAGAGTCGGCCCCAGCGCGGGTGGCGAAAACCTCGGATTGTCCGGGGCAAGCCTTCCGAGCTGGGGCCGATCGCATTTTGTAGGCTTTGATGGCCCCGCCTCCGCCCTTCAGGCCCGAGCCACCCGACGGCACGCTCCGGCGGCGGTTCACGCGCGGCAAGGAACGGCCATACGGCGTCGTGTGGTTCGGCGTGACCTCGTTCTGGGGCCACCTCCGGCATTTCCTCGCCGCTGCCATCGCGACCGAGGACGTCGATTCCCGCGACTGGATGACGGCCGACGACCCAGAAGACCTCAAGCGGCGGATTGCTCGAACTCTCGGCGGGAACGAGGACGCCCCGAGCCTGGTGGAGGCCCTGGGCCGCGACCTTTGGGTCGATTTCATCGCCGATACCGGCGACGACGTCGGGGTCAGCCGGGCGACCGCGCGCCTGCTGTTCGCGCCCTACGAGGTCCCCGACCCCGACCGTCCGGGTGAGCTTCTCGTCGCCCCGCGCGGGGAGATCCTGCTGTTCGGCGGAGACACCGCCTACCCGGTCGCGACCGCGCAAGAGATCACCAATCGGGTGATCGTGCCGTTCAACCAGGTGCTCGGAACCCTGCCCCCGGACCCCACGCCCCGGGTTCTCATCGGCATTCCGGGCAACCACGACTGGTACGACGGCCTCGACGGTTTCGCCCGCATGTTCCGCCGCCGTGCGGACTCCGACGACGCCGTGCCCCCGAGCGTGACCGGCTTCTCGCCGTTGATGCTCCAGCACTACGCGGAGTGGGCACGCGAGTTCGTTCGTGGCGGCAAGGTCGAAAAGCCCCACGCTCTCGTGTTGGCCGGCTACACGCCCGTGCAGAACGCCAGCTACTTTGCGCTTCGCCTGGCGCAGCGCATCGATCTCATCGCGGTGGATCGGCAGCTAAGAACACCCGATTCACGACAGCGCGCGTTCTTCACCGAGCGGTATCAGGAAACGCGGGGCCTCGCGACGATGGTCGTCCTGCCCGACCCGGTCTACCGCTTCGGGCACCCGAGCAAGAGCGGGACGGCGATGGTCGAGAGCATTCAACTCGACCTCGGCGCGCGCGATCACTTCGTCCTGACGGGGGACGTGCATCACTACGAGCGCGTCGAGCAGGACCGGCTCCTTCACGTCATCGCCGGCGGCGGAGGGGCGTTCCTGCACCCCGCGCGGCTCGCCCGGGGCGGCCTCCCGCATCGAGCCCAGTGGCCCGAAGCGCCCCAGTGCCGGCGTCTGCTCCGCCAGGTCCCGTGGAAGATCGCGCGCGGGCGCTCGGGGGTCCTGCCGCACCTCGTGCTGCTCGCCCTGTTCGCTCCCGCCGTGCTCTTCGGGCTCAGGTTCTACGATCGGCTGGGTCTGATCCTGGCGGCGCCGGTCAGCGTCACCCTGGTGCTCACCACGACGTACGCCCTGATCGGCGGTGTCCGGCGCCGAAAATCGGTGCTCCCGCTGGCGTTCATCGCCGCGTTCGGCACCGCGCTGCTCCCCGTCGTGTCGTCACTCGGCTTCCGGTTGCTCTTCGCCTCGCAAGGCGTCCCCGTCACGCCGCCGTGGGTCGCCGTCCTCACCCTCATCGCCACCGTCGTGCTCGGCGTGTTCATCTTCGGCGGCTACCTCGCGTTCTTGACGGCATTCGGCTTCGAACACACCCAAGCGTTCACCGCCCTCGACCACCCGGGCTTCAAGCACTTCGTGCGCCTCCGCGTGCGCGCCGACGGCCGCGGCATCGACGGCTACTGCATCGGCGTCGTCGATCCGCTGGGCAAGGACGAAAAACCGGTGCTCGTCGATCGATTCGAATTTCGGCCCGGGTCCTGACGGGCCACCCCGAGCCAACGTGCTACGCTTGCGAAGCCCTTGGTGGGCGTGGGGCCCAGCACGTCGGGCCCGGACGGAGGTCTCATGCGTGCTTCGACTCTTGGCGGTCGCGCAATGCTTTGGATCGCGCTTTCGGCGCCTTCGCTGGCGGTTGCTTCGTGCACCGGCAGGTCGAGCGACGGCGACCAAGAGAAGGCCGGAGGGAAAGGGGGAGCGTCCACCGGGGGCGGCGCCGGACAGACGACGGGAGGCACTGCAGGATCGGGCACCGGGGGATCCGCGGGCGGTGCCGGAGGCCCTGCAGGATCGGGCGCCGGGGGGTCCACGGGCGGTTCGGGAGGCACGCTCGCTGGGAGAGGCGGACAATCCGGCGCGAGCGGCAGTGGAGGCCTGGCAGGCGCGGGCGAAGGCAGCGGCGGCAACGCCGGACTCGGTGGAGCGGGCGGCATGGCCGGCGTGAGCGGCATGGCCGGCGCGGGCGGCTCGTCCGGTTCCGCCGGGCGTGTCCGCTGCGGCCGCGAGCTTTGCCAGGTTGGTGAAGCGTGCTGTTCGGAGTCCTGCAGCGTCTGCGCCATCGACTGCCCTCCGGGGGGCCTCGGTGCTTGCGGCCCTCAGTGCGACCCAATGGACGTACGCACGCAAGAGGGGTCCGGCGAGACCTTCCTCGGCTGGTACTTCAACGGCAGCATCTGCATCGTGCTCCTCGGCAGAACCTGCACGGGCGAGAACTGCGACGACGTCTTCGAGAGCATCACCGCGTGCGAGCAAGCGTTCGTGGGGTGCATCGCCACCAGCTGACGCCAGAAATGGGCTCGCCCCATTCAGTCGGCGTGGGCGCGGCAGCTCCAGTCGACGTAGTCGAACGTCATCGGAACGTCGGTCGCTTTGACCTCGTAGAAGTCCTGGTCGGGTATGACGAAGCCGTTGAGTTCGTAGGAGGCAGGTCGCGGCGCCGAGTCGCACTCGCAGCGCTCGGCGCTGTCCACGACCTCGCGCGTGACCTTGGGCGTCAGGATGTACACGGTGCGCCCGCGGATGGCGAGCCGCGCGTGGTCCGCGTGCTGGGCGAGCACGGCCACGAACAGGCGCCGCTCAGTGCCGTTCTTCACCAGGCGATAGATCGGAACTCCCGCGGCGATCGTCTCGATGCACTCGACGTCCGCGCTCGGCGCCGAGTCCGCGTAGGGCAAGGCGATCCCGGGTGAGCCCACGCCAGGGCGCGCCGCGCAGGGCCGCGGCGTTCGCAGCGCGACCGGCGTTTCCGGGCGAAGCACGGCGCGGAGCGCCGTCGCCGCCTGCTCGATGGCCGGTGCCGCGCGGGCGCGATTCTGCGCGTCGAGGGCGTTATCGCGAGCTCGCGCGTCCGCGACGGAAACGCACCCGCAGCCGCCGACGAGGAGGCCGAACGCCGCGGTGGCAAGAACGGTGACCATGCTCCGAGCTCGAAACAGCATCGCCGAACGAAGAGCCTCAGATCCGGGCAACTTCGACGACGCCGTTCACGCGCTGCAGGGCCTTGATCACGCTCTTCAACTGCGACAAATCGCTGCAATTGAAGGTGAACACGTTGCGCGCGTGGCCGTCGTCGTCGGCGCGGCAGTTCGCTTCGCTGATGTTGATACTCTGGGCGCTGAACGTCTGGCTGACGGTCGCGAGAATGCCGGGCTTGTTCGTGGTCGTGACGCAGAGCTGAACCGGGCGCTGTACCTTCGCCTTCGAATCCCAGGACACCTCGATGCGGCGATCGGGGTCCATGTCGAGCGCCTTCTGACATTCGCGACGGTGGACGGTGACGCCGCGACCGCGGGTGATGAAACCGATGATGGCGTCCCCCGGCAGCGGGCTGCAGCAGCGCGCGTAGCGGACGAGCACGTCGTCCTCCCCGCTCACGCGGATACCGGTCTGGTCGCGCCCGGTGACCTTGCGCACGAATTTTTCGATCGCGCCGGTGCGCAGCTCGCGGCTCGGCTCGCTGTTCGGCGTCGGCGCGCGGAGCGACTCGACGACCTCCTCCGAGTGGATCTTGCCGTAGCCAACGGCGAGCAAGAGTTCGTCCAGCGTGGCCATGCCGTGGGCGGCGGCCACCCGCTGAGCGTCCTCTTCGCTCTTCGAGAGTTTCGCGAAGGAGAGCCCGGCCGAGCGCATTTCCGCCTCGAGCAATTCGCGCCCGAGGTTCACGCTCTTCTCGCGCAGATCGATGCGGATGTGGGACCGAATGCGCGACCGAGCTCGGGTGGTGACGCAGAAATCCAGCCAGTCTTTGCTCGGCTGCTGGGTGCCGCTGGTCATCACCTCGATCACGTCGCCGCTCTTCAGTTTGTAGCGCAGCGGAACGATTTGCCCGTTGGCGCGCGCCCCGGAGCAATGCTCGCCGACCTCGGAATGGATCGCGTAGGCGAAATCGATCGGCGTGGAGCCGCGAGGTAGCACGCGCACGTCGCCCTTCGGCGTGAACACGTAGACCTCGTCCGGAAAGAGATCGATCTTGACGCTCTCGAGGAACTCGACCGGATCCTTCACGTTGCGCTGAAAGTCCGCGAGCTCCCGGAGCCAGGAAAACTTCTCGGCCTCCTTCGGATCGACGCCGCCGGAAATGCGCTCCTTGAACCGCCAGTGCGCGGCCACACCGTGTTCGGCCACGCGGTGCATCTCGTGCGTGCGGATCTGGATCTCGATGCGCTGGCGCCCTGGCCCGATCACCGTCGTGTGGAGCGACTGGTACATGTTGGGCTTGGGCAGGGCGATGTAGTCCTTGAAGCGCCCGGGGATCGGCGTCCAGCGCGAATGCATGGCGCCGAGCGCCGCGTAGCAGTCCGCGACCGACTCGACGCAGATCCGGAAAGCGAGGATGTCGAACACCTGCTCGAACTCGCAGCTTTGATCCTTCATCTTGCGATGGATCGAATACAGGTGCTTCGCGCGGCCGGTGACCTCGGCGGCAAAGCCCTGCTCGGCCAGGCGCGAGACAATCGTGCGGCACACGCTCTCGGTGTAGCGATCGCGCTCCTTGGCGGTGCGGGCGAGCTTCTTGCCGAGCTCCACGTACGTTTCCGGCTCGAGGTAGCGGAACGCGAGGTCCTCGAGTTCGCTCTTCAGCCGCTGCATGCCGAGGCGCGAGGCGAGCGGCGCATAGATTTCACGCGTTTCGCGCGCGATGCGCTCTTGGGCTTCGGGCTTCATCGCCGCGAGCGTGCGCATGTTGTCGAGGCGGTCGCACAGCTTGACGAGGAGCACGCGCAGATCGCGTGCCATCGCGACCACCATCTTGCCGAAGCTCTCGGCCTGGCGATCCTCGCGCGAGCTGAAGTTGATCTTGCCGAGCTTGGTGACGCCGTCGACGATGGTCGCGACCTCGGGGCCGAACTCACGCTCGAGGTCCTGGGTGCTGACCCGAGTGTCCTCCAGCACGTCGTGGAGCAGACCCGCGCAGACGCTGGCGGTGTCGAGCCTGAGCTCGGTGATGAGCCCGGCAACGCCCGCCGGATGGATGAAATAGGGGTCGCCGCTCTTTCGGGTCTGCCCGCGGTGGGCCCACTCGGAATAGCGGTAGGCCTTCCGGATCAGGTCCACGTCCGCGACCGGGTGGTAGCTTTTGACGAGCTCGACGAGCGACTCGAGGTTGAGCATTGTCCCCGATGGCGCGGAAAACCCGGGCCTCGGAATGATCAAGCTAAGTCTCCCTCGCGCTCCTGGCAAACGAACGGGCTCTGGGCCGGGGCGTCTCGCGTTCCGTCCAGCAGGGCTTCACTCCCGGGGATGGCGGCGGGTGCGGCGACCGGTACGCAGGGCGCCTCGCCGTTGCTCTCGAGCCACGACGTGAGGGCGGACAGCGCGCGCCCGGCCATTGCTTCGTATTTTGCGCGCTTCTTGAGCCGAGGGCCAGTGTGCGGCAGAAGGTGCGAAAAAGTGATGTTGGACGGCTGGTAATCGTCCGGGTTCCTGGACAGCTGGGCGACCAGCCCACCCAGGGCCGTCGTCGCGGGCGGCAGCGACGGCTCCCGGCCGGCGAGGCGCTCGGCGACGAACCGTCCGACGAGCAGCCCGCTCGCGGCACTCTCCACGTAACCCTCCACGCCGCTGATCTGACCTGCGAAGTAGAGGCCGGGCTCGCTCCTCAGCTGGAACGTCGAGTCGAGTAGCGCGGGTGCGCGCAAAAAGGTGTTCCGGTGCACGGCGCCGTAGCGGAGGAACTCGGCTTGCTCCAGACCGGGGATGGTCCGGAAGATGCGCTCCTGCTCGCCGCGCACCATGCGCGTCTGGAAGCCGACCAGATTGTAGGCCGTTTCCGCGTCGTCCTCGGGCCGGAGCTGCACGACGGCGAAGGGCCAGCGCCCGGTGCGCGGATCGGTGAGGCCAACGGGCTTCATCGGACCGAAGGCGAGCGTCATCTCGCCGCGCTCGGCCATCACCTCGATCGGCAAGCACCCCTCGAAGTAACGAACGTCCTCGAAGCTTTCCGGCGCGACCTTGCGGGCGGCCACCAGCTCGGCGACGAAACGACGGTAGCCGTCTTCGTCGAACGGCGCGTTCACGTAGGCGGCGCGATCCTCCTCCGTCTCGCCCTTGTCCCAGCGCGACGCGCGGAAGACGCTCGTTTCGTCGATGCTGTCGGCGCTGACGATCGGCGCGATGGCGTCGTAGTAGGCCAGCCGTTCCTCGCCCACGCGGCGCGCGATGTCCGCCGCCAGCGCGTCACCCGTGAGCGGCCCGGTCGCGATCACGAGCGGCCGCTCGTCGGGCAACCGTTCGACGAGCTCGCTCCGGATCTCGATCAGCGGGTTTTCGCGTAGACTTGCCGTCATTTCAGCGGAAAAACGCTCGCGATCGACGGCCAGCGCACCCCCCGCCGGCACCCGCGTCCGATCGGCGACGGCCATCACGTGCGACCCGAGCCGCCGCATTTCCTCCTTCAGCAGGCCGACGGCGTTGGCGAGTGACGCACCTCGAAAAGAGTTCGAGCACACGAGCTCGCAGAGCGCGTCACTGGTCTGAGCCGGCGTGCGCGCGCGCGGCTTCTGCTCGAGCAGGAGAACGCGGTGACCGCGGGCGGCGAGACCGAGTGCCGCTTCCGAGCCCGCGAGGCCCGCCCCGACGATGGTGACCCGCGCCGCGCTCACGGCGGCGCCGAAGCGGACGCGCCCACACGCGCTTCGGCGGGAGGGGCGCCCGGCGCGCCGCCTTCGGCGCCACCTTCCGATTGCTCCTCGAGCGGCCGCGAGTAGCCGCATTCCTTGCCGCGCCCGCAGAGGAGCTTCGGGCTCTTCTGGCCGCCTCCGACGACGAGGAACGGGTGCTGGCAGACCGGGCACGGCTCGTTGATCGGCTTCTGCCAGACCTTGAAGTCGCACTTGGGGTAGTTGCTGCAGCCGTAAAAAGAGCGGCCGCCGCGCTTCTTCGAGCGCACCTCGACCAGATCGCCGTTGTCCTTCGGGCACTTCACGCCAGTCGGCACCGGCCGGGCGTTCTTGCACTCCGGGTAACCGCTGCACGAAAGGAACTCACCGTAGCGGCCGGTCTTCACGATCATGAATTTGCCGCACTTGTCGCAGACGATGTCGGTGAGCCGCACTTCGGCCGGATTGTTGCCGTCTTTGCCGAGGTCGCGCGTGAACTTGCACTTCGGGTACGTCTCGCAACCGAGGAACCAGCCGTTTTTGCTCCAGCGCTTGAGCAGCCGTGAACCGCAGTCCTCACACTTGTGTTCGGTGAGCTCCGGCTCCGGCGTCCAGCGTTTCGCCTTCTTGGCTTTGTCGAGCACGCTGCGGAAGCGTTCATAGAAGCGTCCGAGCAGGGCCTTCCGGTCGACCTTGCCCGCCTCCACTTCGTCGAGCTCTTCCTCCATCTTCGCCGTGAAGCTCGGATCGATGAAGTCGAGCTCCGTCGAGACCAGGCCGTCGACCACGATCTTCCCGAGGTTCGAGGCCTTCATCTGGCCGCCCGGCAGCTTTTCGACGTAGTCGCGTGCCTGCACCTTGCTGATGATCTCGGCGTAGGTGCTGGGCCGACCGATCCCGCGCTTCTCGAGCTCCCGGACCAGCGACCCTTCGTTGAAGCGGGGCGGCGGCTGGGTGAACTTCTGTTCGGCGAGCACGCCGGGCGGGATCGCGAGCGAAAGCGCCTCGCCGTCGCCGATCGGCGGCAGCATGCCGTCCTCGTCCTCGCTCGCCTTGGCACGACCGTTCCCCTGCGCCGCCTGGGCCTTGGCGTCGCCGTCGGCGTCTTCCTCGCCGGCCATTTCCTTCGGGCCCTCGGCCAGCGTGCGCCCCGCCTTGTACTGCTCGAGCCAGCCTGCGAATTTCAACACCTTGCCGCTGGCGCGGAGCGTGTAGCTCGCGTGCGCCTTGGTCGTGCCGGAGGGGACGGCTTCGATATCGACGCCGGTCTGATCGTAGACGGCGTGCGCCATCTGCGACGCGAGAAAGCGATTCCAGATCAGCTGGTAGAGCTTGAACTGCTCGTCGCTCAGGTGCTTTCGCACCTTGGCGGGCGAGAGCTCGAGCGAGGTCGGGCGGATGGCTTCGTGCGCCTCCTGCGCGTCTTTCCGCGACTTGTAGACGTTCGGCTTCTCGGGCAGGTACCGCGGGCCGAGCTCGGCCTCGATGAAAGCACGCGCCTCGGTCGTGAAGTCCGGGCTCACGCGAACCGAGTCGGTACGCATGTAGGTGATGAGGCCGACCAGACCGCCGTCCTTCTTGAGGTCGATGCCCTCGTACAAGCGCTGCGCGACGTTCATCGTGCGCTTGGTCGTGAAATGAAGGTAGCTCGTCGCGTCCTGCTGGAGCTTGCTCGTCGTGTAGGGAGCGGGCGCGTGGCGCCGCTGCTCGCGCTGGGTGACGCCGACGACCTTGTACTTCGCGCCCTCGAGATCGGCCTTGACGGCTTGGGCCTGGGGGCCGTTGGTGACCTCGAGCTTCTCGCCGTCGGCCTTGGTGAGACGCGCCTGGAACACCTCCTTGGCCGCACCGCGTAGGCCGACGCCGATGTTCCAGTACTCCTCCGGGACGAACGCTTCGATCTCGCGCTCGCGATCGACGATCAACCGCAGTGCCACCGACTGCACGCGGCCTGCACTGAGGCCGAACGCGAGCTTGTTCCAGACCAGGGCGGAGACGTCGTACCCCACGATCCGATCGAGCACGCGGCGAGCGCGCTGTGCGTCGTAGAGGTGCGCATCGAGCTCACGCGGGGAATCGATTCCGCGCTCGACGCCCTTCTTCGTGATCTCCTCGAATTCGACTCGCTTCACGTCGAGCTTGGGGCGGCCGAGCTCCTCGGCGATGTGCCAGGCGATGGCTTCACCTTCGCGATCGGGGTCGGTCGCGAGCAGGAGCACGTCCGCCTTCTTCGCTTCCGTCCGCAGCTCGGCGAGGACCTTCGCTTTGCTCTCGATGACCTCGTACGTCTCGAGAAAGCCCTTCTCCACGTCGATGCCCATGCGCTTGGGCAGGTCCTTGATGTGCCCCTTGCTCGCCACGACCTCGTAGCCAGACCCGAGGTATTTCTTGATGGTCTTCGCCTTGGCTGGCGATTCGACGATGACGAGGGTCTTCCCCATGGGGCGCGTGGTTCCTTGTGCCAGGGTGTGGGTCGGGGGCCTAAGTTTCGGGCAATGTTACCGGCGCGCAAGTCGCCGGCGGCGGCAGTTCGCTTGATTGACCTTGTTATTTCAAATGGTTAGAAGGTGAAACTAGACCGCGGGCCGTAGTGACCCGGAGGGCACCGGAGGGGTCGGGAGCTAGCACACCTTCCAGTGTGAGCGTCAAGACGTGGCGCTGGACCATGCCCGGACCCAGCCCGGAAAGCTGACAGATTTCGTCGGCGTTGCGAGCCCCGCGGCGCACCGCATCGAGGATGACGCCGTCGGTGGTTGCCGGCTTGTCGGCGAACGGGAGGCTCACCTGAACGGGATCCGGCTCCTCCTTCGGAGGCAGGAGTGGGCCGGCGTGGCAGCGCTCGAGCTCGGCGAGAACGTCGTCCGCGCCGGTGCACAAGCGGGCGCCGAGGCGAAGCTCGAGCACGCAGCCCGCGCCGTGACTCTCCCAGGGCGAATAGGGGACGGCCAGGAAGGGTCGGCCGAGCACGCGCGCGAAGTGCGCCGCATTCCGCGCCCCGCTGCGGTAGGAGGCCTCCACCACGACGAGCGCGTGGGCGAGCGCGGCGAGGCAAGCATTTCGCCTGAAGAACGAGCCTTGAGTCGCGGCGATCTCGTCCGCGACGAGCGAGAGGTACGCGCCGCCTGATTCGACGATGCGCTCGAAGAGCGCCCGGTTCCCGGCCGGAAACGGCTTTAGGAAGCCGGCCGGCGCCACCACCACCGTGGTCCCGTTGCCCTCGAGTGCTCCCTCGTGGGCCGCAGTGTCGACGCCCTTGGCGCCGCCGGAGAGGATCGCCACACCTCGAAACGCGAGCGCCCTGGCCAGCTCTCGCGCGAAGTCGCTCCCAGGTCCGCTCGGGTACCGAGTCCCGACGATCGCAACACCAGGTCCGCGTGGCAGTTCGCCACGGAGATGCACGCTCGCGGGCGGCGTCGGCAGATCGCGAAGTCGAGTTGGCAGATCCGTTCCGGACAGAATCCGGGAAGTCATCGCCTTGAGGTCGACCGGGTGGGAGGCCCAGTTTCGTCACCTCGTTTTCGGACAAGGGAGGATAACATGCTACCTTTCCCGACATGAATGTCGTCGTGGCCACCCATGGCCATTGCTTCGATGGCCTGGCGAGCGCGGTGCTCTTCACCCGCCTGGTCCGCGAGCTCGAAGGCGACGCGAACTTCACGTATCGGGCCTGCGGCTACGGCGGCGGCCAGGCGCGTCCGGACGACGCGATGTTCACCGGCGACGACAACGCGATCCTCGATTACCGGTACCACCCGGGAAGCCGTCTCGGCTGGTACTTCGACCATCACCGCACCGCGTTCTTGTCCGACGCCGATCGCGCGCACTTCGAGGCGCGCCGCGCGGGCGGGCGCTTTCACTACGACGCCGGCGCGTCGTCGTGCACGAAGCTGATCGCCGAAATCGCGCGCTCTTCGTTCGGCGTCGAGGCGCCCGATCTCGCGGAACTCGTCGGCTGGGCCGATCGGATCGACTCCGCGCGCTTCGAAAGCGCCGCGGAAGCCGTCGACCGTTCGAGCCCGATCATGCAGCTCGTCAGCGTCGTGGAGCACCACGGCGACGACGCCTTCCTCACGCGGCTGGTGCCTGAGCTTTCGTCGCGCCCGCTGACGGAAGTGGCCGAGCTCACCGAAATCCGCGATCGCTACCGGCCGCTCGGCAAGAAGCACGAGCGCTTCGTCAACAGCGTCAAGAAGAGCAGCCGTCGCCTCGGGCGGGTCGTCTTCGTCGACCTCACCGAAGACGTGCTCGACAGCGTCGGCAAGTTCGTCACCTACGCGCTGTTCCCGGATTCGGTGTACTCGGTGGTGATCGGGCGGCTCAAGCACGGTCCGAAGATTTCGGTCGGCTATAACCCCTGGTCGGGTCGTCCGCTCGATACCGACATCAGCTCGATCTGCGCCCGCTACGGCGGGGGCGGGCATCCGGTCGTCGGGGGCATCGCCTTCTCCAACGCCCAGCTCGAGCAGGCGCGCACGGTGGCCCGACAGATCGCGGACGAGCTCGCCGGCTGAGCGCTCGGCGAGCGGCAGTCATGGGACGCGAGCGGACGGCGCGGCTTGAACCGTGGCTGCGAGCGGAGGGTCGTAGGCCGCTCGTTTTCGGCCATCGGGGCGCCCGCCACGCAGCACCCGAAAACACGATGATGGCGTTCGAGCTCGCCCTCACGGAGGGGGCGGACGGCGTCGAGCTCGACGTGAGGCTGGACGGGGACGGACGCGTCGTGGTGCTCCATGACTCGACGCTCGCGCGCGTCTCCGAGGGTCGCGAGACCCGCCCCGCAGAAGCGCTGACGGCCGCCGAACTCTCACGCGTGGACGTGGGGCGCGGGGAACGGGTGCCCCTGCTCCACGACGTGCTGTCGTGGGCGCTCGAGCGGAGGGCGCGCGTCAACGTCGAGCTCAAGCGCGACGTGGGGCGGCCGATGGCGCTGATCGAAGGCGTGGTTCGAGCCGTCAGGGCGTGCGGTAACGCCGAAGGCCTGCTCATCTTCTCGAGCTTCCAGCCGCTGTTCGTCGCCGCTCTCGCCGTCCGGCTACCGCGCCATGCGCGCGCCTGGCTGGTCCACGAAAAGCAGCGCGTGTTCAAGCGTGCGCCCTTTCACCGCGGCCTCGGCGCCGACGGCGTGCACCCCCAGCACCAGCTGATCACGGCCGCGGCCCTTTCGCGCTGGAAGCGTCACCCCGCGCTCGTCAACGCCTGGACGGTGAACATGGCGGAAGACGCGCGCCGGCTCGCCGCGCTCGGCGTGGACGGCATCGTCAGCGACCGACCCGCCGACATCCTCGCCGCGCTAGAGCAGACCTCGTAATTGGCCTTGCCAATTCCGAGGCGTGGCTTCGCCACGCGCGCTGCTTCGCAGCGCGGCTCTAGCTCTGTTTCTGGGGGCGTTCCCGCCCCCGCACCGGCAGGTATTCCGGTGCTCCCCCTCACCCGCTTCGCGGGTGCGCTACGCGGACCTACGCCCTGCCCTACCCGAGCGATGCGTGCTCGGGGCGGGCCGGGCGCTCCGGCGGGTGTCGGCGATGGCGGCCAGGATCTCCTGCAGCACGGAGACGCCGGCGAGCGCGGTGATGCCCGTCGGATCGTAACCGGGGGCCATTTCCACCACGTCGAAGCCGGCGATTTCGGCGCCGACCAGGGCGCGAAGCACCTGCTGGAGATCCCACGTGGTCATCCCGCCGGGGACCGGGAAACTCGCGCCGGGCGCGTAGGCCGGGTCGAGCACGCCGATGTCGACGGAAACGTAGAGTGTCCCGCGCTGAACCAGCCGCCGGACCTGACTCACCACCGCGTGCAGATCCCAGCGCACCTCGTCGATTCCGACGGTATCGATGCCGTGCGAGAAGGCGAAGGACAGGGCGTCCGGCGTCGCGTACGGCCCGCGCAGGCCGAGCTGCATGATGCCGTCGGCGCGGAGCAGCCCTTCCTTGACCGCGTGGCGCACGAAGTTCAGCGCGCGTGGCTCGTGGCTCGGCGCGCTCGACGCCGCCGGATTCGCACCGATCAGGAGCGCGCCGAGCGCCTTGTGCTTCGAACGAAAGACACCACGCAGCGCGCCGAGCGTCAGCGTGCGATCGCCACCCACGAACCCCGGGATCACGCCGGACGCCGCGGTAGCGCGGGCGCGCTCGGCGACCGCATCGAGCGTTGCTTGGACGGTGCCCGAGGCGGCGACGACATCGCCTCCGTCGGCCGCCTTGAGCTCGTCGAAGACGTCGATGCCGAGCGCCGCGGAAAATGGGCTCGCCGTCGCCGAGGCCTCGCGCACGGCGCGCGGGCCAAAACGCGCGCCCGGACGGAAGGCGCTGCCCGCGTCGTACGGCACGCCGGAAATGAGCACGTCGGCACCGGGAATGTTCGCGGGATCGTCGTGGATCGGCAAGCGGAGGAAACTCGCGATGCCGGCCGCGCGCGGGGAACCCACCGGCGGTGGACCGAACGGCCGCGAGCGGGCACCCGACGACTCGGGTGCGGTGTCCGGCGCAGGCTCGGCGCGGCGCGGCGGGCGTGCGGCGCGCGCTTCGCGAGCATGGCGCGAGGCAGCGTCACTGCGCCCCTTGGTGCTCGCTGGTCGTCCTCGCCTCGCCATGACGGCGGATCATAGCGCAAGACTCGGCCGATTTTGACCGACGGACCGATTTTACTGGGTGCAGGCCGAATGATGCATCTTCATCCCCGGCGGCCGCTCCTGCGTGAAGACACCGGAGGGCAGCGGAGGGTTGTGCGCCACTTCCACGAGCGCGATCACGAGATCGTGCTCCTCACCCGGCACTTCGATATGAAGGCGTCGCGGCAGCTCCGCTCGGCACAGGGGTCCGCTCGGGGGTACCGGTGGATCGATACCGTCCGGGTCCACCCGCGCCGGTGCCGTCACGGCCGGCGCGTGGTCCGTCATGCTGACCGCGTACAGCGGCACGCCGAGCTGCTCGACCTCGACCCGGAGCACGCGCACGCGCTGCTCGGCCCACGGCCGCGTGAAATCCTGAGCCAGCGGCTCGAGCTCGACGCGTTGGCTTGCGCCGTGTTTGCCCGCAACCCTGACGACGTAGCGCCCGTTCTCCCACGCCGCGCTCGGCCGCGAACCCGCGTGCGCGAGCACCGGCGCTTCGCCGCGAAATAGATCCACCAGCACGGACGGGGGCAGCGCCACGCGGGTGAAGCGCGCGAGGTTGCAGGCGTTCGCGGGGCCGGTCACGAACTCGCGCTCGCGCAGGTTTGCCAGCGCGAAATCCCGTCCGTCCGAGGTCAGCGTGGAAAGGACCGCACCGAACGGACTGAAGAGATCGAGGCGCAACCGCGCGGGCGACGACGCCAGGTAGAGCACGTTGCCCCGCAGGCGCCCGTCCGGACCGATGTAATCGAGCTTCGCCTCGGCGCTGACGCCGCGACTGCACTCGTACGTCGCGTGCATGCGCGAAAGGGCGGCGTCGCCGTCCGGGAACTGGGACGGCGGCGGCGGACGACCGCACGCCGCCGCGAGGACGGCGAAGCCGAGAACGGCGACCGAGCCGAGAGGCCCGCGCCCTCGGCGTTCGGGGCTCGGAGAGCGCACGGCCGACGCCTCGTCCGGGCTCAGGAAGCCCTGAGCCCGTCCAGGAGATCGAGGTCCGGCAAGAGCAACGGGATCTTTGCCGTCATCACGCCGACGCCGTGCTCGGCGCACAGCCGGACGAACCCAATGCCGTCCACGACCGTCACCGGCGAAGCACCCGGTGACGCCGCTTCCTCGCGGGCACCGCTCAGCACCTGGCCGGTGGTGATGATCCAGGCGGCGTGCGCCGGACCGTAGTGATGGAGCGCACCACGGAGCTCGGTCACGCGCTCGCGACCGATCTCGCGCCCGTCGCGCCGCGCCACGACGGCGGTGCGGATCTCGCCGCCGGGCGTGCGCAGCCAGCCCGTGAGATGAAGCTCGGCACCATGAGCACCGGGCCGGCGGACGGGTTCCAGCTCGGCGAAGCCGACGTGCTCGAGCAGGAGCAGCATCAGCTCACCGAGCGCGCGCTGCGGCAGGTCCTGGAGCTGCCTCAAAACGGTGCGTCGCGCCGCATCGCGGTAGCGGTCCGCCAACTGATAGATGTCGCGCTCGAGCCGGACGAGCTCACCATCGAGGGCCCATTCGGTGAGCCCGATGCGGCCGTTGGTGATGCGAAAGCGAGGACGCTCGCCGAGGGACACCGCACGCACGTTGTCCGCGCGCGCGGCTGCCGAGAGAACTCCCTGGGCGACGGCATGATCGCCGAAGAAGCGCCCGCGCCGTTGCGCCGCGTCCATCAGCGCCTGCAGCGCCACCGGCCCGCGGTTGCGATCGAACGTCGCCAGTAAGGCCGCGAGGCCCTCCGCCAGGCCGCGGCCGGCGAGTTCGTCGAACCCACCGCCACCGCCGCCGTCGCCGTTCGCGCGTTCCGGGGCTCGTTCGTTGGAAGACCGGTCCACGCCCTCCTGCGGGGACGACGCATAGTCGCCCTCGTCGCGCGGCTCGTCGTTCACCTCGACGTTGCCCTGGAGTTCGGCCGGCGCGTCCGACACCGTGTACGAGGGGAGCCCTTCGCCGCCACTCCGCTCCTCACCGCCACGACCGCGTCGCCGGCGACGGCGACGCCTCTTGCTGGGGTCACCGGCGGCGGCACCTCGATCCGCACCCTCGACGGCGGGGTCGGAACCGGATTCGCGACCGAAGATCGGCTCGTCGTCGTCCTCCTCCGAAGCAAAGAAGTCCGTCGCGTGGGCGGCCAGCGCGGCGCGCTCACGCTCGGCGTCGTCCATCACCAACGGCTCGTTCTCGCCGTCCTCGGCCGGCGCACCGTGGGCCGCCCCCTCACCGTTCGCCAGCTCGGTATCCTCAGGATCTTCCGGGTGTTGCGCCGCCAGGCGCTCGAGCGCGGGCGTGCGGTCCTGGAGGCCCTTCTCGACCGTCGCCGGGTCCCACTCGCGGAGTGCGAACACGCCCGGCTTGACGCGAATGAGGGGATTTTCCTTGTCGCCCTTCTTCACCAGCGCGGCTAGGCGCGCGCCCATCGTGACCTCGGGGCTCTTGCCCACGTGGCTGAGTAGATTTCTCTCGATGGCTACGTCAGTGATCTCTTTGTAATGTAATGGCTTTCCGACGAGGCGCAGCACCTGCGCCGCCGCTTCCGTAAACGTCATAAAGTTTTTTCTTTCCCTGCAGGAACATGGTTCCCACTGCCTTCGAGGGCCCCCGGGGAAGCGCGAATCGCTCCCGCCACCGGCGGTGCACCTCTCAATGGTTGGGTTCATACCACGTCCGGACGCGCGGGCCAAAGGTCGCCGGACGGCCGGCTGGCAGGATGGGCTAGTATCTACTTCGTGAACCCCGAGCGGATGCTCGAGGAGCTCAGCCGGGCGGCGGCTCGGCTCGGCGTCGAGGTGCGCCAGCGCGTGCTCCGCGGCAGCCATCCGGGCTCCGGCGGCCTCTGCCGCATCCGGGGCGAGACTCTCGTTCTCCTGAGCTCGCGCGCTCCCGCCTTCGATCGCGCGTCGATCCTCGCCCACGCCCTGGCCGAGCTCGGCCACGTCGAGTCCCCCGCCCTCACCCCCGAATGCCGAGCCTTCGTCGCGCGCCAGATCCGAAAGCCGACGCTGCCGGAACCCGAGCCGAGTGACGGACCGGGCCTTGCGGCCCTCGGTGCCGAGGGCAAGCGGCGCGATCCCTAGCGCTCGTTTTTCGTGAGCCACGGGCGAACGGCGTACGAGCGACTTGGGTGCGGGCGTCGCTTCACGCTATCTCGATGGGTGCACCATGCGTGACGCACCCGAAGAGTTCGTGCCGCTCGCACCGCTCACGACGCTCGGGGTCGGCGGGCCCGCTCGGTTCTTCGTCGACGCGGGCGACGAGGCACGCCTGATCGAGGCGCTCGGCTGGGCGAAACAGCGCGGGATTGCGACCCGGATACTCGGCGGCGGCAGCAACGTCGTCGTCGGCGACGGCGGGGTCGACGCGCTGGTCGTCCGCCTTTCGACGCGGGGCCGTACGTTCACGGAAGCGAGCGGTGCCGTGCACGTCGAGGCTGCGGCGGGCGAAAGCTGGGATGATCTGGTGCGGGACGCCGTGGGCCAGAACCTTCAGGGCCTCGAGTGCCTGAGCGGCATTCCGGGCTGCGTGGGCGCGACCCCGATCCAGAACGTCGGGGCCTACGGGCAAGAGGTCTCGGAGACGATCGCCGGCGTGCGGGCGCTCGACCGTCACACGCTCGAGGTCGTCGAGCTCGCCGCTGCCGACTGCGGCTTCGGCTACCGGGACAGCCGATTGAAATCGGTGGAGCCCGAACGCTTCGTGGTGCTCTCGGTCCGCTTCGCGCTGTCGCGAGGCGCGCCGCCGGCGCTGCGCTACGCCGAGCTTTCGCGACATTTCGCCGAGCGCGATCAACCAGAACCGTCCCTCGACGAGGTGCGCACGGCCGTGATCGCGCTCCGGCGCCTCAAATCGATGGTTCTCGACGAAACCGACGAAAACCGCCGCAGCTGCGGCTCTTTCTTCACCAACCCGGTCGTCCCCGCCGCCCACGCCGACGAGGTCGCGCGGAGCCTCGCGACACCGATGCCGCGCTACCCGCAGCCCGATGGCCGGGTGAAGCTCGCCGCAGGCTGGTTGATCGAGCAAGCGGGTTTCGCGAAGGGGCTCCGCCGGGGGAACGTCGGCCTCTCGACGCGCCACGCCCTCGCCATCGTCTGCCACGACGGAGCGCGCGCCGACGACGTGCTCGCCCTCGCGCGGGAGATCACCGCGGGCGTGCGCGCTCGCTTCGCGGTCGACTTGGTCCCCGAACCGGCGATCTGGAGCGCCTAGTTGGCGACGCCGCTGTAGAGGGATTCGATCGCCTCGTCGAGACGCCCGACCTCGGTGCCGCCCGCCTGCGCCATATCGGGCCGCCCACCGCCCGTACCACCCACGATCCCGGCGATGCTCCGGATCAGGTCGCCCGCTCGATACCGCTCGGTGAGCGACTTCGAGACCGTGAGCACGAGTTGCGCCTTGCCTTCGGCCTCCGAACCCACGAGCACGATGCTGTCACCGAGCCGATCCCGGAGCCGCTCCGCCAGCTCGCGCAGCGCGCTTCGATCGGTGACGGTGGTACGTACCCCGAGCACCTTCACGCCCGAGATGTCGCGCGCCTTCGCCAACAGGCCTTCGACGCCACCGCCGCCGCCCTCGGCGACCTTGCGTTCGAGCTCGGCCACTTGCTTTTCGAGCGCGCGCTCGTGAGCGACCAGTTTTTCGATCCGATCGACCAGGGTGGCCGGACTGGTTTTCGCTGCACGCGCGGCTTCGGTGATGGACCCCTCGAGCTCCCGGACGTGGGCGAGGGCTCCCTCACCCGTGACTGCGACGATGCGCCGCACACCGGCCGCCACCCCCTGCTCGCTGACGATCTTGAACAGCCCGATGTCGCCGGTGGCCCGCGCGTGCGTTCCCCCGCAGAGCTCCATCGATTCCGCCATGCTGAGCAGGCGCACGACGTCCCCGTATTTCTCCTCGAAAATCATCATCGCGCCGCGCTTCCGCGCCTCCTCCATGCTCAGCACCTCGGTCCGCACCGGGTAGTTGCCGAGCGTGCGCTCGTTCACGAGCTCCTCGACGCGAGCGATGTCTTCGGGCGCGAGAGCCCGCGAGTGGGTGAAGTCGAAGCGAAGCCGGTCCGGACCCACGAGCGAGCCCTTCTGCTGCGCGTGGGAACCGACCACCTCGCGGAGCGCCCAATGCAAGAGGTGGGTCGCGGAATGGTTCCGGCGGATGCGCTCGCGCCGGGCCACGCTGACCAGGAGCTCGACCGACTCCCCGACCGTCAGTTTTCCGGATTCGACGCGACCGAGGTGAACGGTGAGTCCGCCCACCGGACGCACCGTGTCCTCGACCAGCACCCGAGCACCAGAGGAGGTCTCGATCAGACCTTGGTCGCCGACCTGGCCGCCGGCCTCCGCGTAGAACGGCGTCGCCCCGGTCACGACGCCGACCGCGGCTCCGGCGCTCGCCTCGCGGGCGAGCTTGCCGTCGACGATCAGCGCCGCCACTTCGGCGTGGGCATGATCGCGCTCGTAGCCGAGGAATTTCACGCCCTGGGCCGGAAGCAGCGCTCGCGCCTCGCCGAACACGGGAAGATTGGCCTGGTCGACGCCCTTGAATTCGGAGCGTTCTCGGGCCTCCGAAAGCGCCGCTTCGTACCCCGCCGTGTCCACGCCGATGCCACGCTCGCCGCAGATCACCTCGGTCAAGTCGAGCGGGAAGCCGTAGGTATCGTAGAGCTGGAAGGCATCGCGCCCGTCGAGCACCTTCTTGCCCGCCCGATCGAGGTCGACGAAGCGCTCCTCGAGCAGACCGAGACCGCGCTCGATGGTCTGGCGAAATCGCTCCTCCTCCGCCTTGCTGACGCTCTCGATCAGATCGCGGCGCGCATGGAGCTCCGGGTACGTGTCACCCATCGCGCCGACGACCGCCAGCGCCACCTCGTGCAGGAACAAATCCTTGATGCCGAGGCGATGACCGTGACGGATCGCGCGTCGCATCACGCGGCGGAGCACGTATTCCCTCCCCGTGCGATCGGGCAGGACACCGTCGGCGATCAGGAACGCGGTCGTCCGGGCGTGGTCGGCGATCACGCGCAGGCTCACGTCGTCGGGCTCACGACTCGCGCGGTAGGGCTTGCCCGCGAGTTCTGCCGCCCTTTCCACCAAGCCGCGCAAGAGGTCGACGTCGTAGTTGCTCGTCTTACCCTGCACGACGCCGGCGAGCCGCTCGAGCCCCGCACCAGTATCGATGCTCGGCGCCGGCAGCGGGTCCAGGCTCACCGAGCCGTCGCCGGTCGCCCGTCGCTCGAACTGCATGAAGACCAGGTTCCAGATCTCCATCCAGCCGATCCCCTCGGGGGTCTGCTCCTCGCCGAACGCGCCGAGGTCGACCTGGGGACCGTTGTAGAAATAGATCTCGCTGCACGGGCCGCAGGGGCCGGTGTCGCCCATCTGCCAGAAGTTGTCGGCCATCCCGAGCCCGCGGATGCGGTCGTCACCGAACCCGGTGATCTTCTTCCAGAGGTCGCGCGCCTCGGTGTCGGCGGGTACCCCTTGCTCACCCTTGAAATAGGTGAGGATCAGCCGATCGGCAGGCAGATCGAGCACGCGGGTCACGAGCTCCCACGCGTACGCGATCGCTTCCTCCTTGAAGTAGTCGCCGAAGCTGAAGTTGCCGAGCATCTCGAAGAACGTGTGATGCCGCGGCGACGGCCCGACCGCCTCGAGGTCGTTGTGCTTGCCACTGATGCGGATGCACTTCTGGCTGGAGGTGGCGCGCCGGTACGGGCGCTGCTCGCGGCCCGTGAGCACGTCCTTGAACTGGACCATGCCGGCGTTGGCAAAGAGAAGGGTTGGATCGTTGGCCGGAACGAGGGACGAGCTCTGGACCGCCTCGTGCCCTCTCTCCCGAAAATAGTCGAGGAAGGCACGACGAACGTCGCGCGCGGACTTGGAATTCATGCGAAGGGGAGATCACTAGCATCGGGCGCGCCCGGGCGCGAAGCGAGAACGCTCGGAAAGCCGACGCGGAACGCTCAGTCGTCGGACGCGGCGCGCGCCCTTTGCCGAATTCCCTCGTTCGCAAGCCGATCCGCTTCCGCATTCTGCTCGCGGCGCACGTGGACGAGTTGGAACGACTCGAAGCGCCGAAGGAGCTCGTGGGCGCTCCGGAAGAGGGGCTTCAGCCCCTCGTTCCGCACCCGGTACTTGCCGAGGAGCTGGCGGATCAGGAGCTCGGAATCCGCTCGAACTTCGAGGTGCGTGACGCCGCGTTCGAGCGCCGTCTCGAGGCCGAGCAAGAGCGCCCGGTACTCGGCCACGTTGTTGGTTGCTTGTCCGAGGTAGCGCGCCTCGGTTGCGAGGACCTCGCCGGACGTCGTCTTCAGCACCACGCCGATCCCGGCCGGGCCGGGGTTCCCGCGCGACGCGCCGTCGGTCCAGAGGATTGCGCTCGATGCGTCGTGTTCTCTCGAAGGTTCGGAGTCAGCCACCCCGTTCCCTTCTACTTCGGCGCGACGCCGCTGTCGCGGACGATCCTCACAGGCGGGCTGCGGCGTACAGGGCGCGGGGTGCCCGGCGGAGAGCGCTCGCAATGGCGGCACCGAGGACCTCATGGCGGAGCTCGGCCGCGCGCGCCTCGTCCTTGGCTTCTTCCTGGGTGAGGGTGCCGCTGGCGCTGCCGGAAACCTTCGCCGCAATCGATTCGTCGGGCATCGTGTGCAGGATGTATTCGACGCTCGCCGAGTACACCACGTCGGTCCCGTCGCGGGAGGCCTGCAGGCGCTGGATGTGTCCGGAAACCAGCACGATCGGCAGCTTGTCGCCCTTCTTGTCCTTCTCGTTTCGGGGAATGACACGAACCCCCGGCAGCTCGTCGAGCTTCTTGCGCGACTCCTGCTCGAGCTCGGCTTCGATCTGCTTGCTCTTGACCGCCGTCTGGTTCTTCATCGGGCCGATCTTGATCAGCAATTTGGCGGGCCGGGGTTCACCCGCCGCCAGCGCTTCGAGCTCCTCGATGCTCTGCTTGACCTGCTTTCGCACCGCGTCCGAGCGATCGAGCCGGCGTTGCTTGAGCGCGGGAATCGCATCGGCATCGCCGAGCTCGGCCAGCGCGGCCGCGGACGCTGCACGGACGGACGCGTGCTGATCGCTGAGCGCTGCCGTCAGGGGGTCGAGCGCATCCACGTCCCGAGTTTTTCCGAGCTCGAGAGCGGCCTGAACGCGCACCCTGAAGTCCTCGCCGTTCTTCAGCCGCGACGCGAGATCGGCAACCGTCGGCGGGGCACCCTCTGCGCTACTCGTCGCCATCAGGACGGCGACCATCAGCACGGAGCACAGTGAGCGCATGATCCATGATGCGGTGCGCTCGGCCCATCGGGCAAGGGTTCGAGGCCCCCTCAGCGCATTTCGGTAGCAGGGGTTCTGCCGGGGTAGGTGCGTATCCGACGACGGCGCCAAACAGGCGCCAGCGATGTTGCGCCGCGCGTCACGGTCCGAGCAGCGACTTCACCTTTTCCCTGAGCTCAGCTTCGTCACCGGCACGGAAACCCTCGTGGACGGCGGAGACGATGCCGGCGCGGTCGACGATGTACGACGTCGGCATGGTGGCCGGCTTGTACGCTCCCGCGACGCTCTGACCGTCGTCCCAAACGATCGGGAACTTCACTCCCGTCTCGTTTCGGAACTTCTCGATCCCACTGGAATCCTCGTCAACGCTCACGCCGACCACCACGAGCTTGCCGCCGAACTCATCGACGAGTTTTTGGTACGCGGGGAACGACTCGCGGCACGGCGCGCACCACGTTGCCCAGAAGTCGACGATCACTACCTTGCCCGCGAAGCTCTTCGGCCCGATCGCCGCGCCGCCGCTCGTGGGTGGAAGAGAAAAGTCGGGCGCTGCGGCCCCGACCAGGGCGCTCTTTCCGGCCGACGCCGCCGAGCTCGGTCCGCCCCCGCCGGCGGACCCGCCGCAGGCGGCAACGGTCAGAGCGATGGTGATGATAGCGATGTTGCGCATGGTCATCCTCAATCCAGATCGATGGTCGGTGCCGGCGCGGCAGCCGGTGCTGCGGCCTTCGGTGCCCGCGCCTTGCCCTTCTGATCGGGGCAGCCGTCCTCGTCCTCGAACTTGTTGATCGTCTCGGGCTCGTCCACGCATTCGTCCTGACCGTCGAGGACGCCGTCCTTGTCGTTGTCCGGATCGGGGCAACCGTCGGTGTCCTCGAAGCCGTCGGTGTCCTCCGGCTCGTCGGCGCAGGTATCCTTGTCGTCGGGCACGCCGTCGCGATCCTTGTCGGAAACGTCGGGGCAGCCGTCGGTGTCGTCGAACCCGTTCTTAGTCTCTGGGTCCGTCGGGCATCGATCGCCGGTGTCGGGCAGGCCGTCCTTGTCGTTGTCGAGCTCGGGGCAACCGTCGGCGTCTTCGAACCCGTCGGCGTCCTCGGCCTGGCCGGGGCACTTGTCAGCCTTGTCCGGCAGCGAATCGAGATCGTTGTCCGGATCGGGGCAGCCGTCGGAATCCTCGTAGGTGTCGCGATCCTCGGGTTCGGTCGGGCACTGATCGTCGCTGTCGTCGAACCCGTCCTCGTCGCGATCACGCTTCTCGAGCGCGTAGGTCGCGCCGAGTAGCGCGCGCACGGTCGGCGTGCCGACGCCGTAGACGAGACTCGTGCCGGCACCGGCCGAGATCGTCAGCGCCGAGCCGAGGAGGAAAAATTGCGCGCCGCCGTCGAGCTCGATGGCGTTCTCGCCGGCCGTGCTGGTCAGGCGAGAGCTACCGAAGGCGTCGGCCAGGATCCGGATCAGCGGACTCGGGCGAACGCCGACGGCGGCGCCCCAGCGGAGCTCGGAGCCAACCGTGACCGAGCCAATCGTGGCCTTCCCGCGCAGGGCACCGCCCAGGTTCGCGCCAAACGAGAAGAGCCCCGCCTCGCCGTCGAGGATCAGGCGCACGCCGCCGGTCGGGGTCTCATCGCCGAGGTACGCGCGCTCCGCGGTCAGATGACCGAGCGGCGCGGTACCGTAAATCGCGGCGCCGGCGACGATCGTGTCCTTGGGCTCGCCAATCGCGCGAAATTTCGCTTCGAGCTCGGGATCGGCGAGGCCAAAACGCCAGAAACTGTCAGGCCCACCCTGGGCCGTGATGCCGTGACCGGACGAATACGCGATCGGAAAGCGCAGGCCGAGCTGCAGACGGGGGATCGGCGTGAGCGAGCCCATGAAGCTCCCCATCAGCATGTTCTCGACGACCTTGAGCTCGACGACGTTCCCTACGGTCGGGTCGCAGCTCACGACACAGGACTCGACGACGATCGGCTCGTTGGCGTAGTCGACTGTCAAGCCTGCGCTCCAGGCCATCTCACCGTCGGTGCGCGCGCCACGCGTGCTGAAGAAGTTGCGGGGGCCCACCGCCGCAGAGAAGCGCTGGGCCGAAAACTCCTTGAGCTCCTGCGCGGAGGCGCCGGTCGCGACGCCGAGTAGCGGCAGCGCACTCAGCGCACCGAGCAGGCGGATGACGGAGCGAGCGGGCAAGGCCCGGCGATGATCCACGCGGTGTCTCCTTCGGAAATGGTTCGAGCCCCCCCGAACAGGGATAGCCCGAGTCCAGACGCAGCCGAAAATTCGCACGAACCATAGCGCCTCCGCAACATTTCCCTGACCCCGCGAGCGTGGATCCCCGCTTCCGTTGCGCCGGGTCACGCCCTGGTTGGCCGCGCGTGAGACCCTCGTCCGGGTGGCCGGAGCGTTCAGGGGAAGGTTTTGCGGACCGGAGGTGTACGCTCGCGGATGTATGGCGATGTGCGCCGGCTGCCAGGGCGACGTCGAGGACGGCGCGCGGTTTTGCCCCCACTGCGGGGTGCCACGAACCATCGCGCGAGAGCGGCTCGGGCCGGGCTCGAACCTCGGTGTGCGCGGTATCGGACGCGCCGTGCTCGGTGAAGAGATCGGCGAGGGTGGCATGGGGGTCGTCTACCGGGCCTGGCTCTACTACGACCCGAACGGGCCGAACCGCGACGTGCCCGCCCACCCCGTGGCCGTCAAGGTGCTCCACCCGCTCTTGCGGGGTCGAGACCGGGCGCGAAAGCTCTTCGCCCGCGAAGCCGAGGCACTACGGCGGCTCGCGCACCCCAATATCGTCCACTTTTTCGCGCTGACGGAGGACGACGACCAGTCGGGCATCGTGATGGAGCTCGTGCAGGGTGAGCCGCTTTCCAGCATCGTGCGCCGGGCCGTGGCCGCGCGCCCGTCGCCGCGCACTCCGGCGGTGCCGTTCCTCCTCGCCTGGCATTACTTCGCGCAACTGCTCGGCGCACTCGCCGCCGTTCACGAGCTCGGCATCCTGCACCGCGACGTGAAACCGGCGAACGTCATCGCGCGCCAAGACGGCGTGATCAAGCTCACCGACTTCGGCATCGCGCGCATTCCGAGCACGGAGATCGCCCAGACCGGAGGCGTGGCGCCCGGCACCGGAGCCTACATGTCACCGGAGGCGGTGCGCGGCGACGTTCAGGATCCGCGCTCCGATCTCTACGCGGCGGGCATCGTGCTCTACGAACTCCTCACCGGTGTCACGCCGTTCGACCGACCCGAGCGCAACGAAATGATGATCAGAGCCGCCCAGCTCGGCGAGGCACCGGCTCCCCCGTCCACGCTGGTAGCGAGCGCGCCGCCGGTGCTCGACCTGCTGTTCGCCCGCGCCCTCGCCAAGGACCCTCGGCTGCGCTTCGGCTCCGCGATTGAGCTCGGCGAGGCGTTCCGCACGGCGCTCGGGTTGCCCGCCGGCCCGGGGTGGCTGTTCCAGCAGGAGCTCGCCAAGCTCGCCAAGACCGTCTCCGGGCTCGACCTCCCCGCGGCGCCCGACACCGTTCCCGATCCGGCCGAGCGCGCCGCCGAGCTTCGCGAGGACCTGGTTTCCGCCTTTCAGCACCCTGGAACCGAACCCGACTGATGCGTCGTTGACAGCTTCGGAGGGCGCGTGCGAAACGTCCCTCTGCCCGCGCCGGCCCGAACGGCGGGTCCCCCGCCACGCGACCGCTCGAGCGCCAAGTACTTCGATGATTCCCCGCCGCCATGGAGCCGATAGAGCGCGCCTCACCGCGCTCGCCTTCGCCTCGGTGCTGTCCCTCGCGCTGCCCCGCGAAGTCGGGGCGCAGCCCGCGAAGGAGAAAGCACCGGCCGCGCCAGCAGCACCGGCACCGGCTCCGGCCCCCGCCGCAACGCCCGCGCCCGCCCCGCCGCCGACCCCGGCAGCACCGGCGCCGGGAGGAGACGCCGCGAGCCCTGCCGCCGAACCCGAACTCGACGCCCCACCCCCGGCACCAGACCCCGGTCGCCCGCCACCCAGTGCGGGTCTGCCGCTCTGGCCGGAACCGTCCGCCGATGCTCGGGCGCTCGAACAGCAGGGTGACACGAGGCCCGCGCCGAAAGCGGGCGCCAAGCTCGACGAGGGCGATCGCGTGTACGCCGAGGACTGGTGGTCGCACGCGCGCCCGGTCTTCGAGCTTCACGGCTACTTTCGCCTTCGCGCGCAGCTCTTTCACAAGTTCGGCATCGGCCGTCTGGATCCGCTGGCCCGCGCGATGTGGCCGCGTCCACCCGACGATGCCCACCACGTGACGACGGACAATTCCGGCACGATCAGCGGCGTTCCGACCGGTGCCATGGTGTGCACGCCGGAGGAGAACGGCGGCACCGGCAACGATCCGGTGGACGCGAAATACCCGTGTCGCGCGAACATGCAGTCGGGCGCCAACATGCGCTTTCGGCTGAACCCGGAGCTGCACATCTCCGACAACCTGCGCGTGCTGGCGCAGGTCGATCTGCTCGACAACCTGGTGCTGGGCTCGACCCCGAGCGGCTTCGACAACATGCCGGATGCAAACGGCGGCTACGCGGTCAGCCCGAGCAGCGGCTACGCGCCGCTCGGTTTCTACGACGACACGCAGGTGCCGCCGTCGGCCGGCAAGAACTCGTTCTCGGACAGCATCCGCGTGAAGCGGGCCTGGGGCGAGTACGCGATGCCGATCGGCGAGCTGCGTTTCGGCCGCATGCCGTTCCACTGGGGCCTCGGCATCATGTTCAACGGCGGGGACGGCTACGACGACGACGCGCAGTCGACGGTCGATCGCGCCCAGGTGATCAGCGGCATCAAGCCGCTCGATCTCTACGTCTCGGCAGCGTGGGATTTCCCGAACGAGGGCATCTCGAGCGATGCCACCTCGCTACCGAACCCCGAGCCGTACGATCTCGCGAACATCGACGACGTCGATCAGTACACCTTCTCGATCGCGCGCATGAAGAGCCCGGAGCTCGAGCGACTGTCGCTCGCCCGGAACGAAGTCGTCCTCAACGGAGGCGCGCAGCTGGTCTTCCGCTCGCAGACGGTGGGCAATGATCGTAGCGGTAGTTGCCAGGGCACGGTCGACAGTGCCGCGCCGCTCGGTTGCAACGGCGACAACATCAGCGCCGGCTACGTGTGGCGCGACGCGCACGCCTGGATCCCGAGCCTCTGGGTCAAGCTGCGCTACGACAAATTCCGCTTCGAGGGCGAGGTGGTGACGGTGCAGGGCCACATCGCCAACATCGACCCGAACGCCAACATCACCGTTCCAGGCGACCCCGGCTACGACATCGCGACCTGGGGTCTCGCCACCGAGCTCGAGTACAGGCTGGTCGAGGATCGCCTCCTCCTCGGCTTCAAGTTCGGCTGGGCGCAGGGCGACGCCGACGTCGACGGGCTCTCGCCCACCACCGGCGGGTCGCAGGCTCAGCTCGGCGATCGCACGTTCGAGCAGTTCCGCTTCCACCCGAGCTATCGCGTGGACATGATCCTGAACCGCAACCTTCTGACGCGGGTTCAGGGCACCTACTACTTCCGGCCGAGCGCGGAGTACGACTTCTTGCGCGACCCGAACGGCCAGCGTGCGGGCGGCGGGATCGCGGCGATCTGGACCCGAGCGAGCGAGTTCATCCAGGCGCCGGGCCACGAGCGTGACCTCGGTATCGAGCTGAACGGGCGCGTCTTCTACCAGTCGAAGGACGGAGCGCTGAACGACATCCCGGGGGTGCAGGGCGGCTTCTTCACCGAGATCGACTACGGCGTCCTCTTCCCGATGGCGGGGCTCGGGTACACGCAGAAGCAGCAGAACAACATCGCGAGCTACCCGGGGCTCGATGCGGAAGCCGCCACCACGCGCATCGCGCAGACCCTGCGCTGGTATTTGGGCATCCTGTTCTAGAGCCCATCTCGGGCGTGAAGGCACGGCGGCTCCGTGGCACGCTTCCGGCCATGACCCGCGCCGGCCCCTTTTGGCTCATCGCCCTCGCCGGGTGCGGCAGCGATCCGGTGCCCGCGCCCGCCGACGAGCCAGTGCCGATGGTGTGCGATGACGGGCCGGGCTACTCGGACGATTCCGTGCTGCCTCAGCACGTGGGCCCGGTGAGCGCGCGCCTGCTCGACACCGACGGCGCGCCCGCCGCCGAGGGGCTGCTGGTGCAGGTGTGCGGCGTGAACGTGGGGGCCAACGTCTGCGTCAACGGCGAGGTCCGCGCCGACGGCCTGACCAGCGTCCCGACCGACCACGACATCCCGAAGCCCGCCTTCAAGTACGGCGACGGCCTCGTCTACGGTAAGGTGGCGCTCCTCCTGCCGGAGCCTTCGGACAACGTGGAACTCGACACCCTGCACGTGCCGCTCTTGCCCGCGGTCGGCGCGCCGGTGCGCGGCGGCGCGACCGCGGAATCGGGCGGCGTGCGCCTGGTCGTCGACGCGGGCACCACCGTCGAGTTCGACCTGCTCATCTACCGGACGCCGGAAGACCAGGCGTTCCGCGCGCGAGAACTCCCGCCGGAGCAGTTTCCCGCCCTGCTCGATCAAGGCGCCGGGATCGAACTCGTGTTCACCCTCGCACCGCTCGAAACGACGCTCTGCCCGGCGGCCGCGCTCGAGGTCCCGAACTCCGCCGGCTGGGAGCCGGGTACGCAGGTGGAATTCCTGCTCCAGGGCCTCGATATCGATCGGCAGCCGTGGGCACCCTACGGAGCATGGGCGGTGTTCGCCGAGGGCGAGGTGGAGGCGAGCGGCGAGCGTATCGTCACCATCGACGGCGGGCTGCCCGTCGTCTCGAACGTCGGAGTGCGCCGCAGGTGAGAGCCCTCCTCCTCGTCGCGCTCGCCGCTCTGGGCTGCGGCACGAACCGGCCGGAGATCCCGCCCGAGCTGCTGCAGCCGGCGGGAAGCTGCAACTCGGGCCTGTATCCCGCGGGTCCCTACGGCATCGAGGTCGACTCGACCGCCCAGAATTTCTGCTTTCAGGGCTGGGCCCGGCCGGACACGACGGAGCACACGCAAGCCTCGCTGCAGGACCTGGCGTTTTCGACGTTCCACGACGAGACCGGGGAGCGTTACGAGCTTTTGCTCGTGAACAGCGCCGCCGTCTGGTGCTCGGTGTGCCGTTCGGAGCACGAAGACCTCCCGGCGCGTCACGAGGAGTTCGGGCCGCGCGGGCTCGTCATCTTCAGCGCCCTGTTCCAGGACGCCAAGGCCGAACCCGCGAAGTTCGACGACCTCAAGGTCTGGGTCGAGACCTTCGACACCCCGTTCCCGATGGTGCTCGACCCCGCGTTCCAGCTTGGCGCCTACGCGTCGCCGGAAACCGCGCCGTTGAACCTGTTGATCGACGCGCGCACCATGAAAATCCTGCAAAAGTACGTGGGTGATCAGAGCACCCTGCTCTGGGATTTCGTCGAGACCGAGCTCACCCGGCGCGAGGCCGCGGAGTAGCGTGTCGCGCCCGTTCGCGGCGCGCGGGGCGCTCGCCTTGCTGCTCGCCCTGTCGTTCTCGCGGAGCGCGCCGGCAGCGGAGCCCGGCCCCGCCGCCAACGTCGAGGTGACCGAGTCGACCAGCATCCTCCTCGCCGGCGACAACCGAGACTTCGCCCCGAACAACGTCGCCAGCGTGGTCAACGACGACTGGGGCGTCTTCTACAACCGCCTCAACGTGCAGGCGACACGGAGCGGCCTCCGGGTCGGGCTCCGGCTCGACACGGCCTGGTATTTCACGTCGCCGGACCCGACGACGGCGGCGCTCGAACTCCACGAAACGCGGCCCCCCGATCCGAACGGCCCTTCGGACGCCGACTACTTTCGCGCCAAGGTCAACGAAGCCGGGCGCGAGCTCTCGAACCGCTACATCAACTGGACGTACCCGGCGAAGATCTACGCCGGCTACACCCTTGCCCCCGTCGACGTCACGGCCGGCGACTTTTACGCCGAACTCGGGCGCGGCTTCGTGCTCAGCGTGAGAAAGCGCGACGAACTCGCGAGCGACGACAGCCTTCGCGGCATCCGCGTGACCGCGTCACCGCGCTTCGGACCGCTCGGCCTGCGGGTGACCGCTCTCGCCGGGTCGCCCAACCCGATCCGCATCGACGAGGGGACCGGGCGCTACCTCGGCGTCCACTCGAGCGCGCTGCCGGGGTTTCTCAAGGTGACCGAGGCAGGCATGCCACGCGCGATCTCGACTGATTTCACGCCACTGACGGCCGAATGCGCGACCAGCGGGACGTGCACCTACGCCCCCGATCGCATCGTCGGCGGCCAGATCGTGTTCGCGCTCGCGCCGCTCGAGCTCGGATCGCAGGGCTCGCTCGTCATCCGCCAGCCCGCGCTGTCGCCGGACGTCGTGCGGAGCGCGGATCGCATCGTGACGGTGAGTCAATCGGCGAACGCGATGACCTCGGACGGGCGCTTCGGGCTCTACGTCGAGGGTGCCTTGCAGAAACTCCACCAGGACGACTCCGATCCGGAGCTTCCGGCCGGGAGCGCCCTGTTCGCGAGCGGCACCGCGACGCTGCACCCGCTGGTGCTGCTGATCGAAGGCCGCCACTACCGGCGCTTCTTCCCGCTGCGCGCACCGGTCTCCGTCGACCGCGCGCGCGAGTTTGCCCTCCTTTCGTGGAACGCACCGCCCACGACCGAAGATCCGACCGTCGACACGGAGATGGACAACTTCAACACTTGCGTGAGCGGAGGCCGCGGGCGCGGTGACGTGCTGCTCGGCCGCGGGGTCACCACGTTCGGCTGGCTCGGCTACTACGAGACGTTCGCCGAAAGCGTCTCCAACGACCGCTGCGATACCAGCGACGAGAACCGGAACCGCGTGGTCGACGCCGCCACCGGCTTCGAGCTCGTTTCGAGCGATCGTCGTTCGCGCGGATCGCTGACGACCGGAACGCGGTTCGACTCGACCGACCGCGCGATGCCCGTGCCGACCGGGACGACCCACGTTTTCTACCGCGAGCTCTACGCGCGGTACCACCTTGCCGTCCCGCTCCGCGGTCCCTTCGCCCTCGAGTTCTCGGGCGTGCACCGCCGCCGGCGGCGCATGATCGACAGCGTGACCGGCGCCTACCTCGAAGGCGAACACCTGACCGCGCTCGACATCGGGCGCGACCTCAACGTCGGCATCGGCGTCGAGTACAACTCGGATCCCCAGCCGCCGACGATGTACCTGAACGGGAGCGTCCGCTACCGGCCGACGCCCCAATCGAGCGTCACCCTGTTCGGGGGCCAGCGCCGCTCCTCGCTCCGCTGCATCGGCGGCATGTGCCAGGTCCGCCCCGGCTTCGAAGGCCTACGGGTCGACGGGAGCATCACGTTCTGACCACTGCCGAGCGCTCTCGGGGCAGGGTCAGAGGCAGGGCTAGAGCAGGGGTTAGGGGTTCGGGGGAGGGGCGCGAGGGGCGGTGCTCACGCACTGCGACGACCGTTCACGAGTGCCCGTCTCAGCGCAACGCTTCGACGATCTCGCGCTCGAGGACTTCCGTGTCACCCGGGGAGTAGCCCTCGTGTCGGCTTTGAACGCGGCCGTCGCGTCCGATGAGGACGCTGTACGGGGCGGTGGCGCGCGGGTTGTAGAGCGCGACGACGCGGGTTTCCTGATCGAGCAGGATGGGAAAATCGACGTCGAGCTTGGCGACTTCGCTGCGCACGCGGCCGGCGGCGGCGGCTTCGTCGATCGACACGCCGAGCACGAGGAACCCCTGCCCGCGGTACTTGTCATAGAGGCGGTCGAGCTCGGGCATCGCGCGCAGGCACGGCGTGCAGAACGTCGCCCAGAAATCGATCAGCACGGCCTTCTGGGTCAGGTGCTCCGACAAGCGGAAGGTCCCACCATTCAGCACCGGGAGCTCGAAGTCGGGCGCTCCGTCGCTGGGGCGCTCCGTGCTGCTCGCCGTGGGGCCGCCGGCCGCCGGCGCACAGCCGAGCAAAAAGCAAAGTCCGACGGTCGCGAACGAGATCCGGCGCACGTGGAGGTTGGTCGAACCGCTCCGTCTCACGGAACGGGCGCGCCGCGCCGCTCGAGTTCCTCGTCCACGATGGCCCAGAACCCGGACGTCGGGTTGTTGTCGTAGCCCATCACGGCCCGCACGATGCGCATCGTCGTCGCGTCGATGATCAGGTTGAGCGGCGTGGCGTCGGAAGTGAAATATCCGCCCAGCTTGAGCGCCGGGTCGAGAAGCAGGGGGAAGGTGATCGAGTGCGCCGACAGCGAGCCCCAGACGGCAAGATCGTCGGGCTTCGCCGGCCGCGCCTGCCCGTCCTGAAACAGGGTGCCAATCACCTGGACCCCCTTTTCGCGGTACTCCGCGTCGGTGCCGTTCGTCTTCATGTCGCGCATCTCGGCCTGGCAGTAGGCACACCAGATCGCGGAAGCGTTGACCACGATGAGCTTCAGCCGAGTCCCGGTCGGATCGTAGAAATCTCCGAAGGTGATCGTCTCGAGTAACGCCGTGTCGTAGCCGGCTGCCACCGGATCGCGCCAGCCGAGGAACGACAGGTTTTCGATCACCGCGCCGACCCCGGTGCCGTACGGGCCCGCGGGGTAGTCCTCGATCGGTTGAAAGGGGCTATCGTCGTACGGCGAAGGGGCGGTGGTGGTCGCGGTCGGGGTCGCTTGCACGTCCGGCGCGCTGCCGCTCGGCAAAAGCGGCTCGCTCGAGCAGCCAAGCGCGAGAAGGACGGGCCACGCGCGGATCGCCATGCCCCTCGAGCTTAACGGGGTGAGGCGGGCGGTCAAGCGTCTCTCGTGGCATGAAGGTGTGGTAGTTCGGCTTTTCTCCGGCGATTCAGTGAATCGCCCCCTTTCTCCCTCCGGCGATTCAGTGAATCGCCCCCTCTTCTCCCTCCGGCGATTCAGTGAATCGCCCCCTTTTGCAGCGATGCTTGGCAGAGCGTCATTTTCCATGGCCACCCGAGGCCTCGCTTTTGGGTTTTTCGCCGCGCTCCCCCTGGTGATGCTCGCGGGCTGCGAGAGCGAGCCGTGCGTCGGTGCAGGCTGCCCCGAGGCGTGTTTCGACGAGAGCTGCGCGAACGCGAACGCGGTGTCGCCGCCGCCCGCAAGCGGTGGAACGGGCAGCGGCGGAAGTCCCTTGGTCGGTGGTCGATTCACGCCATGCAGCGGCAACGCCGAGTGCGACGGTGCGCACGGCTTCAGCTGCGTGCTCGGCGAGTGCCGCTACCCCTGCAGCTCGCACTTCGACTGCGCCGGCACGGGACCCTGCTCGACGCTGCCGGGGGACGCGCGCGCGCTCGGCGGGTTCTGCACGCCGCCCGACGAGCCTCCGCTCAAGGGCGGCTATTACTCGTCGTGCCCGAACGGCGACGAGTGCGCGAGGGACGCCGGGTTCCTCTGCCTCGGCGCGGGTGAGGGCGACCTCGACTCGTACTGCACCAATGAGTGTGTCGCCGACGGCGATTGTCCGCGCGGCTTTTCGTGTGAAGACGTCCGCGTCGGGACCGATCTCGTTACTCCCTACTGCGTGCGCAAGGGTTTCTGCTCGAGCTGTGAGACGGACGAGGATTGCCTCGCTATCCCCGATCAGGTTTGTGCCCGCGATCAGGGCGGCGAGAAGGTCTGCACCAAGCGCTGCGACCCGGGGGTCGACTCGTGCCCGTGGGGGAACGCCACCGCCTGCGCCACCTGGGACAGCGAGCTCGGCGTCCCGACCTGCGCGCACCGTTTCGGCAGCTGCCGCGGGACGGGCAAGGGCTGCGAACCCTGCGTCTCGAACGACGACTGCCCGGGCGGCGTCTGCAATGGCTCGAGCTACACCGACGAACGCTGGTGCGTCGACCTGACCGTCGAGTGCAGCTGCGACGGCCTGACGCGGACGCAGGGTGTGTGCGTCGGTGACAACGGCTGCCCGCGCTCGCCGGGCGACCTTCCGATGCTCTGCTACGACGATCCGCAGGATCAGACGAGCCTCGGCGCGCGGCACTGCCTCTCCGCGGACTCCGTGGCGACACCGTTCGGCTCGCCCCAATCCGGGTGCTGGAAACCGTGAAGCGCGGTCCGCTGGTCGCCCTCGCGGCGCTCGGCTTGGTCCTTTCGCTCGTGCTCGAGTGGCTCCACGTCAGGGCCTACGTCGATCCGGACGCCGCGAGCTTCTGCACGCTCGGCAGCCGCGTCGACTGCACGACCGTCGCGCTCTCGCGTCACTCGGTGATGCTGGGCCTTCCGGTGCCACTTTGGGGCGCCCTCGGGTTTCTGGCGCTCGGCGTCGCGGCCTTCCTGCGCTCGCGCCTGCTGGTTCTGCTTTCGGCGCTCGGGGCGCTCGTTTCGCTCGGGCTCCTCGGCGTGGAGCTCGTCGCCATCGGCGCCGTGTGCCTGCTTTGCGAGGCGGTGCACCTGCTCGCCTTCGTCATCGCCGCGCTCGCGTTCCGGTCCTGGCCGATGCTGGCTCCGCTCGAGCGGGGCATGGCGTTCCTCGTGCTGTCGCCGCCGCTCGGCATCGGGGTCGCGCTGGCCCTGTTCCTGCCGCCGTACTGGGGAGCGTTCGGGTGGCGTGAAGTGCCGCCCTACTCGGAGGGAAAGACCGCGGACGGCGCACCGTGGATCGGCGCCCGCCAGCCGACGCTCGTCGTGGACGAGTACACCGATTACGCCTGCCCGCATTGCCGGATCGCCGCGGCTCGCGCGCTACGCTACCTCGCCGCGCACCCGGACAGGCTCCGCATCGTGCGTCACCAGTACCCGCGCATGCCCTGCCCTCCCGGTGTCCGTGCTGCATGCCTGGCGGTCCGCGTCGCCTACTGCGCCGAGGAACAGGGAAAGTTCTGGCAAATGGATCGCTACCTGTTCGAGCACGCGCACGGAGGGCAGGTGGACATTCACGCGGCCGCGGCCGCGGTGGCGCTCGACGAACGCCGTCTCGCCGGCTGCGTCGAGCACACGAACACCTACATGCGCGCCGAACGCGAGTCGAAACAGAGCGCGAAGAAACGCATTCTAGGAACGCCGCATTATGAGATTGCGGGCAAGCGCGTGTCGCTTAAGGAAGCTGCCCGCCGGATGGCCGAGGCCCGCTGAGTGATGAGGGGCTGACAGTCGGCGGGCGCTCGGAGTATTGTAAGGATAGCGAGTCGAGGCCGTTGAATGATGAAGCGGGCTCGGCCGTCGAAGGACGGGGCTTCCCGGCGGGAGCCATCGGGCCTGCCTGACACGAACCCCATAAGGAGCGCTTAAATCATGAGAAAGTCTGCACTCGGCCTGATCTCCCTGGCCGCCCCCGCGATCATCGGCGCCCTCGCCACCACGGCTTGCGAGAACCCCGTCGACAACCCGCTCACGGACGGGGCTGAAAGTCTCTGCGGGCCGTGCGGCACGCTGGCGACCGGCGACATCGGCATCTCCGGCAATGCCCGGCTCGACGGCTTCTTCCAGGCCGTTTCGACGATCAGCACCGCGACAGCGTCGATCGACGCCGACTTCGTCGCCAACGTCGATGCGCTGATCCTGACCTTCGGCGTCGACGTCGCGGCCGACGCCGACATCGGCGTCAAGGTGGACGAACTGATCGCCAAGATCGAGGCGGACATCACCGCCAACGCCGAGGGCGGGGTCACGCTCAACTACACGCCGCCGAAGTGCTCGGCGAACGTCAACGTCGCCGTCGAGGCGCAAGCGCATTGCGAAGCGAAGGCAAACTGTGAAGTGGACGTGCAGCCCGGCAGCGTGGCCGTCACCTGCGAAGGCACCTGCGAGGGCAGCTGCGACGCCGAGTGCGAAGGCGAGCTCAAGTGCGATCTGCACGCGAGCGCGACCTGCGAGGGCCAGTGCGAAGGCACCTGCGAGCTCGAAACGGCGGCGGCGTGCAACGGCACGTGCCGCGGCAGCTGCTCCGGCACCTGCACCGCGCAGGACAGCGAGGGCAACTGCGCCGGCGAATGCGACGGCGACTGCACGGGCAGCTGCGAGCTCAAGGCTGCGGCCCAGTGCTCGGGAAGCTGCACCGGCAAGTGCGTGGTCGCGGCCGGCGTGATGTGCGACGGCGAGCCGCCGAAGTGCTCGGGTCAGTGCACGGGACACTGCGAGGGCAGCTGCACCGGCAAGGTGACCCCGCCGAGCGCTTCCGCCAGCTGCGATGCGACCGCCGAGTGTGAAGCACAAGCGTCCGCTCAGGCGAGCGCCAGCCTCGAGTGCACGCCGCCGTCGCTCGAGCTTGCCTTCACGCTCAGCGCCTCGGCCACCGCGAGCGCGGAGTTCACCGCCCACATGGCCGAGCTCAAGGTGCGCGGCGCCGCCATCCTCCACGGCTTCGCCAAGTACAACGTGCTTCTGACCGGCAAGCTCAGCGGAGAAGCGAACGCCGAGGTGCTCATCGACCCGCCGCCGATCGTTCAGATCCAGAACGAGGTCGAGGTGTTCGTGAACGCGTCGGCTGACATCCTGGGGGACATCCCGCCCGGGCGCTTGCCGTGCGTGGTCCCCGCCTTCGGCGAGGCGGCGGCCAAGCTCGGTGGCATCGTCTCCGCATCGACCTCGAGCCTCGCGGCCCAGGCGAAGTTCGCGGGCGCGATCACCGGCGGCTTCTCGAGCTGACCGATCGACCCGCAGACGGGTCTTGAGACCGGCGCGCTTTCCTCACGAGGCAGGCGCGCCGGTTTCGTTTTGTCGCGAACTCACGGCGCGGGCGTTTGACAGGGACCGAGCCAGGGCCTACGGAGCGCCATGCCGCTGGACCTGCCGAGCCGCGAGATTGGTCCCGACGACCCCGTGCCCGCCGTCAAGGCGGTGGTGCTGGTGATGAGCGGCAAGGGCGGCGTGGGCAAGAGCACCGTTTCCTCGAACCTCGCGGTCGCGCTGAAGCGCATGGGGGCGAGCGTGGGCCTGCTCGACGCGGACATCTACGGGCCGAGCATCCCGACCATGTTCGGCATCCACGGCCAGCCGCAGACGGACGGCGAGAAAATTCGCCCCCACGAGCGTCACGGCATCAAGCTGATGAGCATCGGCTTCTTGCTCGACGATCCGAAGGCCGCGGTCGTCTGGCGCGGCCCAATGCTCCACGGCGCGCTGCTCCAGTTCCTGAAGGACGTGGCCTGGGGCGAGCTCGACGTCTTGTTGCTCGATCTGCCGCCGGGGACGGGGGACATCGCGCTGACGCTCGCGCAGCGGGTGCAGAGCACCGGCGCCGTCATCGTCACGACGCCGCAGGACGTGGCGCTGCAAGACGTTTACAAATCGGTCAGCATGGCAAAAAAGGTCGGCATTCCGGTTCTCGGAGTGGTCGAGAACGAGAGCTACTTCGTCTGCGACGGCTGCGAGAAGCGCCATGAGCCGTTCGGGACGGGCGGCGGCCAGAAGGTCGCGGAGTTTGCCGAAGCCCCGCTGCTGGCGCAGATCCCGCTCGAGCCGGCGGTGCGCGAATGGGGTGACGCCGGAACGCCGGTGGTGGAAGCGGCGCCGAGCTCGGTGTCAGGCAAGGCATTTCTTGCGCTAGCGGAAGGACTGGTAGCGGAATTGAGGCGACGCGGCGGCGGAGGTGTGGTCGCCATCGATCGCAGCGGCGGCGTCAATCGGCGGCTGCCGATCAGCCGCTGAGAAATTGGGGCAGTTGTCGCCGATCGCGTTGGCAGACGAAACGAGGCAGGCTATAGCCCCGAGCGCTTCGAAGACATGAGTTCGACCCCGCCCCAGACCGACGTGCTGAACGCACCGCCCACCGAGCCGCGCGACGGCGAACCTGCGATCGGCGAGCTGTCGCACGGCGAGCCGCACACGGATGCGAGCGAACGGAACGGGGACACGGGGGCCTCCGTCGCAGCGGCCGCGCCCACGGACGCCGAGCCCGCTGAGCACGCCACTCCCGAGCACGAACCCGCCGAGCACGAACCCGCCGAGCACGCGGCTGACGGCGGCGAGGGCGATGCCGGCGGCGAAGACGACGCCGGTGACGACGCGTCGCCCGATGCCGCCGGCGCGAGCGAGGGCGCTCCACCCGGCACCCCGGGCACGAAGCCGAAGCGCAAGCGCCGCCGCCGGAAGAAGGGCGGAGGACAACCGACACCGGACGGCGAGACCGCGCGCGCCGATCAGCCGCAGCACGGGCCGAGGCCGGGCGGCGAGAAGAAGCGAAAGCCGCAGCGCCACCGCGCGAGCGACCGCGCCCCGTTCCACGTCGGCGAAGAGGTGTTCGGCAAGGTGACCGCGGTGCTCGATGCAGCGGTGATGGTCGATCTTTCCGGCAAGGCGCTCGCGATCTTCGATCGCTCGGAGATGGAAGCGGATGATCTGGTGCCGTCACCGGGCGACCGCTTCGTCGCCCGCGTTCACGTCGACGGCCTTCGTGGTGGGCTCGTGGTGCTCACGCGCAAGCCGCTCCGTGAGGAAGAAACCAAGCCGAAGCTCGAGCAGGCGAGCAAAGACGGCACCCTCGTCTCCGGGCTCGTGACGGGCGTGATCAAGGGCGGCGTCGAGGTCGACGTGGGCGGCGTACGCGCCTTTGCGCCGGCGTCCGGCCTCGATCTTCACCCGGCGAACGCGAACTTCACCTCGCTCGTGGGGCAGCGTCTCGAATTCAAGGTCGCTCAGTACGACAAGGCGGGGCGCGACGTGGTCGTCACGCGCCGGCCGATGCTCGAAGCAGAGGCGCACGAGCGGCGCAAACACGCGCTCGGCTTGTTGACCGAGGGCCAGGTGATGACCGGTGTCGTACGCACCGTCGTCGACTGGGGTGTCTTCGTCGCGCTGCCCGACGCCGAGAACGTCGAGGGTCTGGTCCACGTTTCGGAGGCTAGCCACGACTCTCGGGCCGTCTTGAGCGAGCTCTTCAGCCACGGCGATCGCATCGAGGTGAAGATCCTCGGCATCGACGAACGCGGGAAGATCTGGCTCAGCCGCAAGGCGCTGGTCGAAGATCCTTGGGGTCAGGCGCGGCGAAAGTACGCGCAGGGCTCACGCCACACGGGCAAAGTCACCCGCTTGGAGAAATTCGGCGCTTTCATCGAGCTCGAACCCGGCATGGACGCGCTGCTCCACGTGACCGATCTCTCGTTCGAGCGCATCGATCACCCGAAAGACGTGCTCAAGGAAGGGCAGGATCTCGAGGTCGTGATCCAGTACTTCGACGTCCGCACGAAGAAGATCGGGGTTCACCTGGCGCCGCCGCCCGAGCAAGCCGACGAGCCGCATCAGAAGGTCGCACGCGGCGCGCTGATCAAGGCGGCGGTGGTCAAGGGTGAGAGCGCCGGCGTGATTGTGCGCGTGCTCGGCGTCACGGGCCGCGCGGCACGCGGCTTCATTCCGGCAGGTCAGACGGGCACTCCCCGCGGGACCGATCTGCGAAAGGGCTTCAAGCCCGGGACCATCCTCGACCTCAAGGTCCTCGACATGGACCCGCGCTCTGGAGAGCCCAAACTCAGCGTCCGCGGTTACAAGGACGACGAAGAGCGGCGGGCGCACCGCGAGTACCGACAGAAGCTCAAGGCCGAGGGCGGCTTCGGGACACTGGGCGACTTGCTCAAGCAGAAACTCGCGGGCCTCGCTGAACCGGCTCCGCCGGCAGAGCCGAAACCCGAGGAAACCAGCGAAGAACCCGGACCCTGAACCCGGAGCCCAAGACTTTGGGCCCGCGGTTGTCGAAGGGATTGGTGTTGAACTATCTTTTCGTCCCGCGAACGACCGGGTTTCGCCCGTGCGAAGCGCCATTCATGCCGCATCAAACGGACCGAGAGCTGGTGGACGCCGCCCGCGGGGGTGACGCCGAAGCGTTCGGTGCGCTCGTGCGCCGGCACCAGCGGCGGATCTTTCGACTGAGCGCACACCTCTTGCGCAGCGCTTCGGAGGCCGAAGACGTGACGCAGGAGACCTTCGTGCGGGCGTACGGCGCTCTCGCTCGCTTCGACGGGCGCAGCGAGCCGTTCACGTGGATCTACCGCATCGCGGTCAACCTTTCGCTGAACGCCATCCGCGCTCGAAAGACGCAACGGACGTCGTCTCCGTCCGACGACCCCCAGGTCGAGGGGTTGATCGCCGACATGCGCGGAGGGCTCGCGAGCCCCGCGGAACAGACCGCCGATCGCCAGCTTGCGCTCGCCCTGCTCGACGGCTTGAACGAACTCAGCGACACGCTGCGCACCACGCTGATCCTGGTCGGTATCGACGGTCTGTCCCATGCGCAAGCGGCTGAGGTTCTCGGCTGCCCCGAAGGAACGGTGGCTTGGCGCGTGCACGAAGCGAGACGAAAGCTTCGCGCGTACCTCTCGGCCCGGGGCCATCTCAGCGAGGATCGCGAACCATGACGGACGAAGAGGTGAAGCGCGTCGTGCGCGCCGAAGAGCTGGCAGGGGAGCTTCCGATCAAGGAACCGGATTGGAGTGAGTTCGAGAAACGGGTGAAGGACGGTCTCGCGACACCGCCGGCAAGCGACGACGCGCTCTTCGTCGCGCCCTTTCCCGAGGAGGCGCCTGCCGCCGACGCGCCTGCCACAACCGTCGAGGCGCCTGCCGCTGCCGTCGAGGCTCCTCCTGTCGTCGCCGTCGATGCGCTTGCCGCAACCATCGAGGCGCCTGCCGCTGCCGTCGAGGCACCTGCTGCCGTCTCCGTCGAAGCGCCTGGCGCGAAGGCGGAGCCTGCGAAAAGCGGCACGAGCGGCGGGAGCGAACCGCCCGGCCCCGGATCGGAGCGCGCGCCCGTGAGTCTCGCCGAGCTGGCGCGGGCCACTGTCGCGCGACGGGGCGATGCTCAGAGCTCGAGCATCGCCAAAGAGTCGCTCGCTCTCGCATCGCAGCGCCGCGCGCAAACTGACGAGGCCCCGGCACCCGCAGCGGAAGGTACCGCGCGACGGGCCATCACCATCCCACCGGAGCGAAAGGGCGGTTCCGGCGACGTGCGCACGCTGTGGATGGGCGTCGGCATCGCCGCCGTTGGGCTCGCCGCGGGCTTCGGCCTCTACCTCAAGGGAACGAGTGAGCCGCACGCGGTGATCATCGCGCAGGCGCCGGCGCCGCTCGCGACGGCCGCGGTGCAGCCGGCGGCGGCCGAGCCACCCGCGGCCCAGCACACCCCGAGTCCGGGCTTGATGATCGATCAGACCCCGCACGGCGTCTCGCTCGACCAGCTTGCAGGCGAAGCGGAGGCAAAGCCCGGAGCACCAGCTGCAGCGGCGCCCGCCGTGGCGGGCGGGGGCGCCCCGACGGCGGCTCCGGCGTCGCCGAGTGCGCGCACGGTCGTGCCGGAGCGAGTGGTCCTCGAAGAGGACAAAAGTGCAACCCCGGCCGCTGGCCCGGCAACGCCCACTCCCACACCGGCGAGCGCACCGCTCAGACCGGCGGAGCTCAATCGGGAGACCGGCACCGGCGATCGCCCCTCGGCTGGCGCCGCCCAGGCCGCGGTGGGTGCCGTGCTCGGCGCTGCGCGGTCGTGCATCGCCGGCCATCCAAAGGCCTCGAGCGCGACCCTCGTCTTCGGCTCGAGCGGTGAGGTCGCGAGCGTTTCCGTAGGTGGCCCGGCCGCGGGGACACCGGCTGCCGGCTGCATCGAGTCGGCGCTGAAGAAGGCTCGGGTTCAGCCTTTCGCCGCGCCGACCTTCAGCTTGGCCGTCACCGTGCGGCCGCCGTAGTCCGTCGGGTTGACAATCGGGGGCGGAATGTTACTTAGTCGCCCGCCCGAGAGGCCCGACCATGGTTTCTTCGACTCGCCAGACCGAACGCCGGCGCAACATCCGCGCCAGCAACGCAGGCAAAGCGCGCAAGCGCAAGGCCGCGCGAACCGGCACCCCCAAGTTCCCGATCCACCTCGACGGCGGCGCGAAGGCCGGCGACGCGAAATCGAGCAAGGCGTAGTTTCACCGCATGGCCAATCATCCCTCCGCCGAAAAACGCAACCGCCAGCGCATCACGCGCACGACGCGCAACCGGGCGATCAAGAGCTCGCTCCGCAGCGCGCTGAAGAAGGCGCGTAGCGCGCTCGATGCCGGTGAAGCAAGCGCGAAGGAACTCGTGCTCACGGCCGAGCGCGCGCTCGCGCGAGCCGCGAGCAAAGGTGTCGTCGCGAAGAAGACGGCGGCGCGGGTCACCTCACGCATCGCCCGCAAGGCTCACGCGAAGACCGCCAAGAAGGCGCGCTGAAATCGCCGCCTCCTGCGGCGCGGGGTGAGTGGGGCTACTCTCTCGGCGCCCGATGCCGAGTCCGAACCAGCGCCCCGACGACCTCTTGCACCTGCCGGGCACGCTGGTCGCCGGCAAGTATCAGGTCGAGCGCCTGATCGGCCGCGGGGGCATGGGCGCCGTGTTCGCGGCCACCAACACCGCGATCGGCAAGCGCGTCGCGCTGAAGTTCTTGAACCGCGAGGCGGCCAAGGATCCGGCCGCGACCGTGCGCTTCCAGCGCGAGGCCCAGGCCGCCGGAATGATCGAGAGCGAGCACATCGTGCACGTGTTCGACGCCGGGACGAGCGCCGATGGTCTGCCATTTTTGGTCATGGAACTCCTCGCCGGCGAGGATCTCCGCGCTCGCCTGAAGCGTGAAGGCACGCTCGCACTGCCCGAGGCAATCAGGATCGCGCGCGAGGTCCTCTACGCCCTCGTGCGCGCCCACCGCGCCGGCATCGTGCACCGCGACCTCAAGCCGGACAACGTGTTCTTGTGCGGGCGCGACGACGGCTCGTTCCAGGTGAAGATCGTCGACTTCGGGATCTCGAAGCTGACGCATGCCGGCGCGTCGGAGCGGCTCACCTACCGCGGCACCGTGCTCGGGAGCGCGCACTACCTGTCGCCGGAACAAGCGCACGGCAGCGAGCACGTCGACCATCGCGCGGACCTCTGGGGCGTCGGCGTACTCCTGTTCGAGATGCTCGCCGGCCGACCACCCCACGTCGCGCCGGGACCCGAGGCCGTTCTGGTCGCCATCTGCACCGAAGACGCACCGGATCTCCGCACGTTTCGTGCGGACGCGCCGGAATCCGTCGCCGCGGCGGTGGCGCGCGCCCTGTCGCGTGAGCCGGCTCTGCGCTTCGCGAGCGCCGAGGATTTTCTGGACGCGCTGGCCGAGACGACCGACCGCGCGGGCCGCCCGGCGCCGAGACGCCGCACGACACTCGTCCTTGGCGTGCTCGCCACGCTGCTCGGCTTCCTGCTCACCGCCATCGTTCTCGCGCGGCGCGTGCGGGTGCCGCCGGCGCCGGATGCACCCCCCGCTCCATCCGCCGAGCTCGCCACCGCCGACCGCGAAGCGACCGCGCCCACCGCTCCGCCTCCGAAGGTCGTCCCGGCGGGCGCCGTGCCGGAGCTCGCATCGGCGTCATCGCCGGCACCCGCCCCGGCCAAGGTTTCGAGCACACCGCGAGCCACTGAAAAGAAGCGTGCGCCCGCCGCGCACCGCGCCGACGCCGGTGTCGCCGGCACGCTCGAACTCAGCACCCGCGAACCGTGACCGGACGCCGCACGAGAAGCTTTGATACCCGCAGATCTCGCGGATTCTCGGCAACGGTACTAGAAGTGGTGCCATGGCTTTTCGGGCCGCGTTGTCGGCCGTGCTCCTCGCCATCCTGCTCACCGGTGAGGCCCGTGCCCAGACCGCCGAGCCCGCACCGGCGGCGGTGGACCCGAGCACCGAGCAGGCCCGCGCGCACTTCAAGACCGGCACCAAGCTCTATCGGGACGGCAACTACGCCGGCGCCCTCGCCGAGTTCGAAGCCGCGTACGCGCTCAAACCCGGCCCGGGCTCACTGCAAAACATCGCGCTCTCGCAGAAGGCGCTCTTTCGTTACGGTGAGGCCGCCGACTCACTGACCAGGCTGCTACTTCGCCACGAAGCCGAGCTGTCATCGGCCGAGATCGCGGCCGCCCGCGTCGCTCGCGACGAGCTCAAGACCCTGGTCGGGTCGATCCGCCTGACGGTGACGCCGCCCGACGCGCGCGTCACGCTCGACGGCCAGTCGCTCGGCGTGGCGGAGCGCGCGTCGTCGCTGCGGGTGAACGTGGGAGAGCACGTGATCGTCGCCGAAGCACCGGGCTACGCGCGCTTCTCGCGTGCCATCCGCGTGGCGGGGGGCCAGGAAAACGTGCCCGTCACCGTCGCCCTCGAGCCGGTGCTCGGCTTCGTCGACGTGCGCGCGAGCGACCCCTCGGCGGCAATCGCCATCGACGGCAAGCCCGTCGCGCTCGGCAACTACCTCGGTCCGGTGGCGCCGGTCGAAGACCACCTGATCCAGGTCTACAAAGCGGGGTTCGAACCGTTCGAGACGCGGGTTCGCGTCGAGGTCGGGCAGACGCTGGTGGTGGCCGGCAAGCTCGGCAAGAAAGACGCGCGCGCCACCGTCGCAGCGACGGCACCGGGTGTCCTTCCCCCGCCGCCCGAACCCAAACCGTCGACCGGCTGGTACGGGCTCGTCGCGCTGAACCTGCAGGCCACCGGGGTCGCGCCCTTTCAGCTGAACCTCGAGGGCGCGCGCTCGCGCTCAGGCGCCTTCGGCCTGCGCGGCGGCCACCGCCTGCGAGCGAACGTGGCGGTGGAAGGCCTGGCGGAGTTCGGGAGCCTCTCGGTCGACGATGCCTGCGATCAGGATCCGCCGGATCCCGATGGACCCGGGGGCTCCATGGTGGCGCCGGAGTCGGTGTGCGATCTCCACTACGCCATCAGTTGGGCGCGGCTCGGACCGGCCGTCCGTATCATGAGCTCGGCCGATCGATTGCGCGTTTCTGGCGGCGTCGGGGCGGGCATCGTCTGGCACCAGCTGAAGATGTACCCGGGGCAGGAGCCGGGCATCGACCCGTTCGTCCTGCTCGAGATCGGGGTCGCCTCGAACTGGAGGCAGTTCATCTTCGGGCTGGACCTCTTCTTGCTCCTCGACGGAACACGGGGCATCGACGACAACCCGCGGAACGGGCGCGAAGCGTTTGCCGGCCGGGCACTTTCGTTCATCGGCCTCGGCGTGCGCGCAGGGTTCAGCGAATGGGGGGCGCCGTTCTAGAGCACATCAGCCTTCAGCGGCGCCCGCGTCAGCCCTGACTACCGATGCCACAGCTCCACGCGGCGTTCTCGCAGGTGCACGTGAGGTAGTAGATGGAAAGGACCCTTGCCGGGCAGTCCTCGCCGCTGCACGGATCCTCGGGCGGGGCCGTTCCGCTCACATTCACGCACTCGGGATCGACGGGTACACAGCGATCGTCGGAAACCGGCTGGCAGGAGCACGATGGGAAGTAGTCGCAGGCGTGACCAAGCTCCATACAGGGCGACCCCTCGACCGGGTACGTCGCAGGACAGCCGCTTTCGTCCGCCCACCCACACACGTTGCTGCACGTCTCGAACGAAATGAAGTTGTTCGCGTTACCGTCGCAGCCCTCATAGGCAAACAATCGACAACGCCCCCAATCCGAGTCGAACCCGTACGCGTACCTCCCGCCGCTACAACTCCTGCCCGGCTCGAGCGGCAGCGAGCAAGACTCGGGCGGCTCCGCTGCTCCAGCGCTCCCACCCGTGCTCTCACCCCCGGAGCCTGCACCCGCCATCGCGCTCCCCGATCCGCCACCCACTCCGCCGTCGTTCCCCTTCCCCGCGTTCCCACCGATCGTCTCCCCGCCGCTCCCTCCCGTCCCTCCCCCTCCGCTCCCGCCCGCCGCTTCACCCCCTCTCCCGCTCCCTGCCCCGATCCCGGCAGCGCCGCCTACCGAGCCATTCCCACCGGTTCCCTCCTTTTCCTCGTTCGCTAGCGAGCGTCCGCTGCAAGCCGCGAGAACCGACGGTAGCGAGAGGACGGCGAGCACGAACCCCACTCCACGCATCCGAGCATCTTAGCCCGGGTCTGGGAAACTCGCTCGTGCCGCCAGTTCCGCCGCGCCCGCCCTTGCCGCCCGCCGACGAGCCAGAAGCGAGCACGCGGCACATGTCGTAACTGCTGACGGGACCCCGAGACATCGCTTAATGCGACGCGCGCGAACCGCGCGGTGAGGCATTGAGCCCACGCCCTGAGCTATGCTCCCCGCCCTGAGGTTCCCCGATGCCCCTCGATACTCGCGCGATTGAAACTCATTCCTTGGATGGCCGTCGCTTCGCGCCGAGCCCCGAATTTTCGGCGCGCGCACGCATCCCGTCGAAAGAGCGCTACCTCGAGCTCTACGGAGAGAGCATCGCGGAGCCGGAGCAATTTTGGCGCCGCGAAACGAGTGAGCTCGTGTTCCGAAAGCCGTTCGACACGCTCTTCGAGTGGAAGCCGCCGTTCGCCAAGTGGTTCGTCGGCGCCACGCTGAACGTCACCGAAAGCTGCCTCGACCGACACCTCAAGACGTCGCGCAAGGACGCACGCGCCATCGTCTGGGAAGGCGAACCTGGCGAAACGGTCACGCTCACGTACGCCGAGCTTCACCGGAAGGTCGTCGAGGTCGCCGCCGTGCTGCGCGGGCTCGGCGTGACCAAGGGCGACCGGGTGGCCATCTACATGGGCATGGTCCCGGAGGCGGTGATCGCCATGCTCGCGTGCGCGCGCGTCGGGGCGCCGCACACCGTCGTCTTCGGCGGCTTCGCCGCGGAATCCCTGCGCGATCGCATCAACGATTGCGCCGCAAAAGTCGTCTTGACGCAAGACGGCGCCTTCCGCCGCGGCCAGGTGGTGCCGTTGAAAGCCACCGTCGATCGCGCTCTCGAGGGTGCGCCGACGGTCCAGAAGGTGCTCGTGCTGAGGCGTGTCGGTCCAGAGCGCGCACCGATCGAGCTCGTACCCGGTCGCGATCTCGACTGGGCCGAAGCAGTGAAGAATGCCGACGCCACGCGCGGCGCGGCCGAGATCGTCGACGCCGAGCACCCGCTCTTCATCCTCTACACGTCCGGCTCCACCGGAAGGCCAAAGGGCATCCTGCACACCACCGCCGGCTACCTCGCCGGTGCCCACGTGACCTCGAAGTACGTTTTCGACCTGCGGGACGACGACGTGTACTTCTGCACCGCGGACGTCGGCTGGGTGACGGGGCACAGCTACATCGTCTACGGGCCGCTCTCGAATGGCGCCACCTGCCTGATGTACGAGGGCGCCCCGAATTTTCCGGACTGGGGCCGCATTTTCCAGATCATCGAGAAGCACCGAGTCACCATCCTCTACACGGCGCCGACCGCCATCCGCGCGTTCATCCGCCAGGGGAACGAATGGCCGGCGCGCTCGGACCTCTCGAGCCTCCGGCTTCTCGGCAGCGTCGGCGAGCCGATCAACCCCGAAGCCTGGATGTGGTACTTCGAGCACATCGGGCAAAAGCGCTGCCCGATCGTCGACACGTGGTGGCAGACGGAAACGGGGACGATCCTCCTCACTACCCTGCCCGGTGCGCACGCCACGCAGCCTGGAGCCGCCGGCTTTCCCTTCTTCGGCGTCGTACCCGAGGTCGTGGCAACCGGCGGAACCAAGATCGCGGTCGGCCACGGCGGGCTGCTCGTCATCACGCACCCGTGGCCGAGCATGCTGCGCACGCTGTGGGGTGACGACGATCGCTACGAAGAGCAATACTGGTCGCAAGTCCCCGGTGTCTACTTCACGGGCGACGGCGCCCACGTCGACAACGACGGCTACTTTCACGTGGTCGGACGCATCGACGACGTGCTCAACGTGTCCGGGCACCGCATCGGCACGGCGGAAATCGAGAGCGCTCTGGTCGCCCATCCCGCGGTGGCGGAGGCGGCCGCCGTCGGCAGGCCCGACGAGCTCAAGGGTCAGGCGCTGTGCGTGTTCGTCACGCTGAAGCCCGGGCATGCACCGGACGAAGCCATGAAAAAGTCCCTCGGCCAGCGCGTGGAGCAGGAGATCGGAAAGTTCGCGCGCCCGGACGACATCCGCTTCGCCGACGGTCTGCCGAAGACACGAAGCGGCAAGATCATGCGCCGGCTCCTGAAGGACGTGGCGGCGGGCCGCGAAACCCAGGGCGACATCTCCACCCTGGAAGATTTGACCGTGCTTGCAAAGCTCCGCGCCGACGAGGAATGACGCCGGCTCGTCCGGCGGATTGTCGGCCTTCCCGCTTCGCGCTACGAACGCGCCCGATCATGCCGCATTCCGCTTTGTGCCGGGTCCTCCCCTTCGTCGCCCTCACCCTTGCCACCGCCTGTGGCGGCTCCAGTGAGCCGCCACCCAAGTCAGCGAACATCGACTCTGACGGGCCACGCGAGGAGGGCGGCGGCATCCACGCCTCGAGCGAGATCGGCGGCATGAACGAGGAAGCCGTCGACGAGACGTTCTCCTCGTCCGTCAGCGGTCTTCAGCGCTGCGTGGACCGCGGTGCCGAACGCGTCGAGTTCCTCGGCGGCACGGCGAGCTTCTACCTGAAGATCGACGGCAGCGGGAAGGTCGACCACGCGCACCTCGAGCATTCGACGATCGGCGATCGCGTGACCGAGCGCTGCATGCTGGACGCGCTACGCGCCAAGCGCTGGCCGAAACCGGTCGGCGGCGAACACGGCCTCGCGCGCAAATCCTTCTCCTTCGACCCGCCGAACGACGTGCGCGAACCGACGTTCTGGGAGGAGCGAGACGCCGCCCCAGGGCTCAAGAAGCTCCACGGCGAAGTTTCGAAGTGCAAGGACGGCCGCGACGGCGGCTTCGAAGCGACGATGTACGTGGGCACCGACGGCAAGGTGCTGGCCGCGGGCGTCGCCCCGCCGAACGAGGACGGCGACGCGGCGGTGGACTGCCTGGTCAGCGTGCTCGAAGCGGCGAGCTTCCCCTCCCCCGGCAGCTGGCCCGCCAAGGTCACCCTCACCCTGTAAGCCGCCCTAGAGCACGTCTCGGAACCACTCCGTGGAAGAGCGGAGCTATGCTCCGGGCGCGATGGAAGCGCCCGGTACGGTCGAACTCGCGGGCCAGAGGGCGCTCGTCACCGGCGCCGGCCAGCGGCTCGGCCAGGCCATCGCGTTGGCACTCGGCCGCGCCAAGATGCGGATCGTCGTCCACTACCGAACGAGCCGCGAGGGCGCTGAATCCACCGCGCGCGCCATCGTCCAGGCGGGCGGGGAGGCGGTCGTCCTCGGCGCCGACCTCGCGTCGCGCGACGAAGCGCGACGCCTGGCCGACGCGAGCGTCAGCGCCTTCGGCGGGCTCGACCTTTTCGTAGCCAGCGCCGCCAATTTCGAGCGCGTCCCGTACGACGCCGTGGACGACGCGGCCTTCGACCGCACGCTCGCGCTCAATCTCGCGTCGCCGTTTGCTCTCGCCCATCGCTTGACGCCCGCGCTCCGGGCCTCACGCGGCTCGATGGTGTTCGTCACCTGCACGAGCGCGACCACGCCCTTTCGGAACTACCTGCCCTACGTCGTCGCCAAGGGCGCTCTCCGCCACCTGGTGCGCACGCTGTCCCTCGAGCTCGCCCCCGACGTTCGGGTCAACGCGGTCGCGCCCGGCACGGTGCTGCCACCTTCGACCATGGACGCGGCCGAACTCGAGCGGCTTCGGACTCGGATCCCGCTCCAGCGCGTCGGGCGTCCCGAGGACGTGGCGGACGCGGTGCTCTTTCTCGCTCGCTCGAGCTTCATCACCGGCCACGAGATCGCCGTCGACGGCGGTCGCTCTGTGGCCGCCCACGACAGCGGCTAGAGAAAGGCCGAGGGCCCCGCTCAGGACGGGACGAAGAAGATCTCGAAGTGCCCGGGCGTGCCGATCGGCCCGGCGGGCGCGGCCTTCGCAGGAGGAATCGCTCCTGTCGCCGGTGCGGTGCCGTTTGCTTCGGCCTTCGGGTCCGTGGGCGCCAGGCCGTCGGAGGGCTCCGCCGGCAAGGCCTCGTCTCCCCGGGAAGGAGCCGCCGCGTCCACGACCGGCGCGGGCGCCGTCGGCTCGGGGGATGCAGAAGGAAGCGTGATGCGCGAAGCCATGAGCCCTTGGGCCTCCAGGGCGGCGCCAATCGCGGTCGAGCGCGCCACCGCGGCGGGCGAGTGGTCCGGCGATCGAACGACCAGCGCGAACGACGGATGCGCGATACTCGAGAGCGCCACGGGATGGGCGATCTTTCCTGCGTCTGGGCTCAGGACGTTGCCGTCGGTCGCAAACAACCGCGGCTCGGGGATCGACAGGACGAGGACTCCGTCTCGCGTCGTGAGCGTCGTTCCGCCTTCGAGAAGCTCGTCGCCGAGGCCGAGCGAAAGGTCGCGCGACATCGCCACGACCTCGTCCAAGTTCCGCGTCGCCGCCTCGATCGAGGCGAGCCGCTTCTCGGCGACCACCAAGGCCTGCTCGAGGGTCCGCTTGTCCCGCGCGAAGACCCCGAGGTGCTCGCCGGTCCGGGCAAGCTCCGAGCGAAGCTGGTCGACGAGCTCGCCGGCAGCACGTTTCTCGGTCAAAAGGACGGTGGCTTCGAGCTTCGATTCGGCGGCGGCGAGCTCTTCCGCGTCGAGATCGCGCGATTTCTCTCCGAGATCGCGCTCCATCTTTTCGAGCTTCTGGCTCCGGAGGGCGAGCTCGGCCTCGAGGCCCTTTGCGTGCTCGAGAGCCATGACCAGGCGCTCACGCGTCTTCTGATGGGCCAGAATCTCCGATTCGGCGACCGAGCGCGCCTCGTCGTAGTGCTTCGCGGCCACGCAGCCGCTGAGTCCGAAGGAGAGGCCGAGCACGAGCCCTGCCCGTGGGAGGCCGATCATGAAGCGCTTCGATGAGTGCATCGTTCCCTCGTCAGTTGAGCGGGGCGCCGCGACGGGCGGCGAGGTCCACGTGCTCGGCAAGCGAAAGGCGATCGGCGTCCGAGATGCGCACGAACCGGAGCGCTTGCTGCGAGCCGGCTGACCACACGGGGCGAGCAAGAGCCCGCATCGGGCGGACACGCTCGGGGAGCTCGAGTTCGAGCCAGATCCAGAGCGGGGTCCCCAGTCGGGAGAGACCAGAGTCGATCACGATGCCGGTCGCCGAGACCTCGATGCCCCGGCAAGCCAGTCGCTTCTGACCCCAGCGTGCGGTGACCCGGAAGTCAGTCCGGGCCCTCATTGCCACCTGTCGTCGTGTGGTGAGCTCCATGTAGTGAATGGTAGGTCCCCTGACTACATGGTGCCAAAATCTGTTCGATTCCGCCCCGGTCGGAGCCGGTTGAAATGCTGTTAATTATTGGATAATATTGAATTTTCACTGACCAGCCTGAAACTTGGCAGCGGGCTCCGGCGCGCCCTACGAGAAGGGGTTGATGCAGCGTTTGGCCCTCGCGTCGCTAGCCGCCCTGCTGCTCGGGGCCGCTCCAGGCCGGCCTGACGGTCAGCCAACGGTCGACCTCAGCCAGCGCTCGGCCAAGGCCGGCGTGGTCGTCGCACCGATCGGCGGGACGCCCACCGAGCTCACCCTCGACGCGCGCCTGCAGGGCGACGCCGAACGCCTGCTCGAGAGCGCACGGCCGCAGGCCGGTGCGGTGGTCACCGTCGACGCGCGCACCGGACGGGTGCTCGCCTGGGCCGAACGACGGCGAGAAGGACGCGGGGCTTCGGTCGTGACGACGGCTCACGCACCGGCGGCGAGCGTCTTCAAGATGATCACGACGGCGGCGCTGTTCGAGCGCGCGGAGGTCACGCCGAGCGAGCCGGTCTGCATCGCCGGAGGTCTTCGCGGCATAGAGCGCCAGCATCTGGACCCGCCGCGGAGCGGCGACGTGCGGTGCGGACCGTTTTTTCAGGCGCTCGGCCACAGCAAGAACGCAGCGTACGCGCAGCTCGCAACGCACCGACTCATGCGCACCGATCTGATCGAGGTGGCGGAGCAGATTGGCTTCAATCGCCCGATCCCGTTCGATTTCCCGGTCTTGCTCGGCACGCTCGACGTCCCGTACGGGGACCTCGAATTTGCCCGTACGGCCGCTGGTTTCCGCGGCACCACGCTGACGCCGCTCGGCGGCGCGTACCTCGCCCTGATCGTCGCGGCCGGGGGCCTCGCTCCACGAATCCGCTTGCTCGCGCCGCGCGGCGCAGCCCCCCGGGAGCTCGAGATCGCGGGCCGAGTCATGAGCGCGACCACCGCGCACCGCCTGGAACGGATGATGGAGGTGACGGTCGAAAGCGGAACGGCACGCAGCGCGTTCCACGACGACCTCGGGCATCCGTTGCTCGGCACGCTCAAGGTCGCGGGCAAGACCGGAACGCTACACCCGAGCGACGACTCGAGCGGCGCCGTGAGTTGGTTCATCGGGTTCGCACCGGCACGGCGCCCGGAAATCGTCGTCAGCGTGCTGCTCGAGAACGGCACCGTCTGGCGCCGCAAGGCAGCCGAGGTGGCGCGCGACGTTCTCCGCGCCTATTTCGCGGCGCGCGGAGCGCGCGGGATCAAAGCGCCCTTCGCCGGCTGATCGAGCGCCTGAGCCGCGCGACACCGAGTGCGAAAAGCCCGAAGGCGAAGATACCCCCGGGCGAGCGGGTGCCGACCCGACAACCGCAGCCCTTGCCCGCGCCGGCCGCGTCGCCACCGTCCGCCGCATCCGCACCCGCGTCCGCAACCGCGAACCCGGGCCCGATCTGGAGGTCCGCGATCGGCGTCAGCACCATCTTCTCGGCGGGGATCTGCGTGCGGCTCTTGCGCGTGAGGTCATCGGCGAGCCACGTCTTCCGGAGGCCGCGGTAGTCAGGCGGCGACTTCCCCCAGCGCCACCGCTCGGGCGAGGGGCACTTGATGACCGGCTTCCAGTTGTGAAAGTTGTTGTACCGGGTCTGGAGCTTGTTCTCCTTACCCGAACCGACGGCCGTGCTCACTTCGCGCTTCTGGCCCTTGGGGAGCGCGATCCCGCCTTCGAGCGCCCCGTCCACGGCCCCGAGCTTGGGGTCGCGCGTCAGCACCTTTTGGTCGAAGCGGAAGTGGAGCCGCGCCAGCACGTATTTGTGGCGCTCGACCAGCGCTTTCACGGCTGCGATCTTCTTCCGGTCTTCGTCAAGTACCTTCTTTTTCTCCCGTCGCTCCTTCGGCTTGAGCGGCTTCAGGATCTCCTTGTCGAGATCCTTTTCGTCCTTGGTGAGCTCGGGAGGCTTCGGGTTCTTCTCCTCGTCCGGAACGGCGCGTTCGAAAATATCACCGCCCAGACTCAGGAGCTCCGAAAGCGCAAACGGCTCGGTCGCGCACGGCTGGCCGCACCCCTCGTGGGACCACGCGTATTCGCGGAGCACGGCTTCCGGGTTTTTCGCCAGGATCTTGTCGTAAAGGGAGTTGTAAAACTCACCCATCCGCTCCTTGATCGCGAAATCGACCTCGATGTTGGTGGGCGCGTCGATCGTCTTGTAGTTCGATACCTCGTAGCGCTTGCTCGGGTCGAGCGAGTAGACGACGAACTCCTGCTTGCCCTTGTCGGGAGCGTTCAACAGGCCGAGACGCATCGGCAGCGTGTCGTACGGCTGATCGGTGAAAAACCGAATCGGCGAGAGCTGCGCGCGGTCACCGCCGACAAGCTCGATGCGCTTCACGTCGACCTCGGCCGCGACGAAAGCGAGCCCCTGCGAAACGTAGGGCGCGATGGCCGCCTCGGCGCCGGGCGGCGGCTTGTACCCGCGTTCCGACAACCAGCCGAGCGGCGAGGTACCCGGCGCAAGCACGGTGAGCGTGTACTCGCCCTCCTTGGTCCTCACCTGGGTGTCGATCAAGAGCTCCTTCGCCACCTTGCGTTCACCGAAGCCGGGCTGCGGCATGCCGAGGAAGCCGCTACCCGACACCTTGAGGTTGCGCTGCCACTCCTGCTCCGTCGGACCCTGATCGCAGGGATCTTGTTCCCAGAACTCGTGGAAGCGCGGCGCGCTGATCTGATCGGCGTGATCCACGTACTCGCGCTTGAGCGTGACCACGTGGTCGGCCACCACGTCGGCGGGGACGGGCAAGAGCATCGCGAAGGGCTCGAGCGATCCCTGGTAGTCCGGCATCACGCTGACTACCGTCGTCGGGCCCTTCTTCATGACCATGACGTGAGTCGAGTGCACCACCGGGGGCTTCCCCTTGCTCGCCATCAGGCCCGGAAAGGCGGCGGCTGGGGGCGCCAGGGAAAGCGCGAGAAGGAGCACGGGGAGCGCGGTAGAAGGAGAGAGAGCACGCACGGCGCGGGTAGTTAGCACTCATCCGGCTCCGCTTGGCAAGACCCGCTAGACACCGCTCGTTCGTGCTAGGAACCGACGCTTCCTTGGTCGGAAAGCGGATCCGATAATGGCAAGCTTCCCCGCCGAAACCACGGCCCATAAGGCGACCTTCTCGCGCACGCCGGAACTCGCGAACGTCGCGCTCCAGGACCTCTTCGTCGGGACCTACCTGGTCGCGCTGAACCTGGCGGTGGCACTGTCACCGAGTGGTCCCGTGCGCGACGCGTGCGCACTCAGAGTCGGGGGCCTGTTCGCCGTGTTCTTGCTGGTGGTCGGCGCGGTTCGTAGCGGCGTGCTCCGTCACGGGTTCTGGGCACCCCTCTTGTACCGCCTGGCGCTCTACGGCTCCGTGCAGATTTCGTACTTCTTCTTCCGCGAGCTCTTGCCGCTGGTGAACCCGAGAAGCCTCGACGTCGAGCTCCACGCGCTCGGTGTGGCCCTGTTCGGCGCAGAGCCGGCCATGTTGCTCGACGCAAGCGTCACCGTGATGACGACCGAATGGTTCGCGTTCTTCTACTTCGGGTACTTCTTCGTGCTCGCGACGCACGTTCTTCCTATCTTGTTTCTCGCGCGCGAACCTCGGCGCCTCGGCGAGTTCACGTTCGGCCTGGTCTTCGTGTTCTCGGTCGGGCACACGCTGTACATGCTGGTCCCCGGGTTCGGACCGTATCGGGCGATGGCCGACAGCTTTCGCCATGCGCTGCCCGAGGGCCTGTGGCTCGATGTCGTGATGCAAACGGTGGCCGAGAGCGGAGCGCAAAAGGACATCTTCCCGTCGCTCCACACCGCAGCTCCGACGTTCATCGCCTTGTTCGCCTTCCGCCACCGCGAGCGCGCGCCCTACCGCTACAGCTGGCCCGTGCTCGCGTTCTTCGCCTTCAACATCATCGTGGCGACGATGTTCCTGCGCTGGCATTGGATCATCGACGTGGTGGCCGGCTTGACGCTCGCCACCGTCGCCCAAGCGCTCAGCGCGCGCGCCACCCGCTGGGAAATCGAGCGACGCGCACGCGCGAACCTGCTCCCCACCTGGCCGCCGTTCACGGCCGGTCCGTTCGCTATTTCTCGTAGACCTGAACCGCCGCAACCCCCGAGCCCTGCGACACCGTGACGATCACCTTCATCGGCATCGCGAGCATCGACCGGTAGCAGGTCGCCTTCTCGCCGATGATCGCCTGCGGCCCGACGGTTTGGTCCTGAGCGAGGATGGCGGCCGGGAGGCCCGGCATCGCCACGAACGGCACGAACTGGATGTCGAGGTTCGCGATCGGCGGGAGGCCCACGCCAATGGCGGTGTAACACTTGTTCGCTTGCATCTGGACCTGGCCCTCGAGCGACTGGCCCTGCTGGAACTGGCCGGCGATCGCGGAGCCGACCGGCTTGGCCCCCGGCGCGCTCTGCTGCGCGATCGGCGCGAGCAGCTGCGTCGCGGCACTGGCGGCGGCAGGATCGATCGGTGTGGCAACGGGACCTGCCGCGGCGGTGGCGACCGGCACGGGTGGCGGAGCCGCCGTGGCCGCTGGAGCCGGCGCAGCGGTTGCCGCCGGCGCAGCCCCGGGAGCGGCACCGGGTGCGGCGCCCTGGACCTGGCAGAACTGACCGTCGAAAAACTGCCCTGGTGGGCACTGAGTCGTCCCGGGCGCGTTGGCGGGCTTGTCATCCCCACCACAGGCGGAAAGCACGAGGGCAACGACCGGAGCGAGCAGGCTCGAATTTCTGTTGGACATCGAAAGAGGACTCCTTGCTGAGCGGTCAGCCGAAAGGGGCTCGCGAGCGAGCGCGGCCGAGTCTACCCGGACTCGTCGCTCGAACGCCACGACGTTGTGAGACGTGCTCTAGCTTCGAACCGGGCCCAGACAGAACCCTTCGTAGTCGATGTATTCCTTGATCGTGGGGTTCTTGCCGCAGGCCGGGCACGCGTCGTCCCGCCGGAGTTTCAGCGTGCGAAACGCCATCTTCATCGAATCGTAGGTCACGAGGCGGCCCATCAGCACGTCCCCCTTGCCGAGGATGAGCTTGATCGCTTCCGTCGCCTGCATCGTGCCGATCAGTCCGGGCAGGATGCCGAGCACGCCGGCTTCGGCGCACGACGGCGCGTGCTCGGGCGGCGGCGGCTCCGGATAGAGGCAGCGATAGCAGGGCCCCTGCCAGGGCATGAAGGTCGTCACCTGGCCGTCGAAGCGGAAGATGCTGCCGTGCACGACCGGGATCTTGTGAAAGAGCGACGCGTCGTTCACGAGGTAGCGGGTCGGGAAGTTGTCGCAGCCGTCGACGATCGCGTCCCACCCCATGCCGAAGATGCGGTCGACGTTGGTGCTGAGGAGGCGCTCCTGGAACTTCACCACCTTCACGTCCGGATTCAGATCGACGAGCGCCTTCTCCATGCTGTCCACCTTCGGCATGCCGAGGCGGGACGTCGCGTGAACGATCTGGCGCTGGAGGTTCGAGGCGTCGACCACGTCGGCGTCGACGACGCCGATCGTGCCCACGCCCGCGGCCGCGAGGTAAAGCGAGGACGGCGCCCCGAGCCCGCCCGCTCCGAGCAGGAGAACACGCCCCTTCAAGAGCTTTTCCTGCCCGCGCTCACCGACCTCGGGCAAAAGGATGTGGCGCGAATAGCGCTCGAGCTGGGCCGGCGTGAGCGTGCTCGGGGACTCGACCGGGTAACCGAGGTCCTTCCAGCGCACGAAGCCCGGGTTCACGCTGACGACGTTCTGGTAGCCGAGCTCGGCCAAGGACTTGGCGGCAAAGAGCGTGCGATTGCCGCTCGCGCAGTAGAGAAGGATCTCGGCCTCGCGGTTGGGAAGCTTTTGCTCCGCCTGCTGCTCCAGGTACGAGCGAGAGAGGTGGATGGCGCCCGGGATGTACCCAGCGCGAAATTCCTCTTTGTCTCGCACGTCCACCAGCGTGAAAGGTTTTTCCGCGCGTGCGTCGTAGCGGCGCTTGAGCTCCTCGAGCGGCATGATCCTGACGGTCTTCTTGAGCTCGGCGAAAAGGTCACTGTACGTTCTGGCCATGGGGAGTTCCGGGTTCAGGGCTTAGCTCAAGCGGCGCCCAAGCGGCGGTTTGGGAAAGGGGTCGAACAAACTACACTATTCCGATGTAGGAATTACAGACCCCTCAGTCTTCAGCCGCATTTCGGCTTCGTCAAGCAGGCCAGCGACCGCGTGGCGTTTTTCGGCCAGGAAGCCGAACAGGCGGCCTGCTAGCCTCTGCGATTGGTCGGCGAAGGCCGCCCGAGCCTCACGAAGGATCCGCGCCGCGCATGTCCCAGAGCCGCCTGGGTGAGCTCCTCGTCCGCGAGAAGCTCATCAGCTTGCAGCAACTCAGAAAAGCCCAGGAAGAGCAGAAGCGCTCCGGGCAGAACCTGGGCTACACGCTCGCCAAGCTCGGTTACATCTCCGACGGGGAGATCACGAACTTCCTGTCGTCGCAGTACCGCCTGCCGGCGATCAACCTCGACGAGTACGAGATCGACGGCGACGTGGTGAAGCTCGTGTCGCGCGAGGTCTGCGAGAAGCACCGCATCATCCCGGTCTCGCGCTCGGGTCAGTCGCTGATCGTCGCCATGAGCGACCCGACGAACCTGAACGCGATGGACGACATCAAGTTCCTCACCAACTACAGCGTGGAGCCGGTGGTGGCGAGCGAAGCCGCCATCCAGGCCGCCATCGAGCGCTACTACAGCGTCGGCCCCTCGTACGACGAGGTGATGGCGGATTTTCAGCTCGACGACGAGGACATCGATTTCTCGGCCGAGGAAGACGAAATCAACGCGATGGAGCTCGAGCGCGCCAGCGCCGACGCCCCGGTCGTCCGCCTCGTCAACGTGCTCTTGCTGAACGCCATCCGCAAGGGCGCCAGCGACATCCACCTCGAGCCGTACGAAAAGCGTCTACGCGTTCGCTACCGCGTGGACGGCGTGCTTCACGAGGAAATGACGCCGCCGCTGAAGCTCAAGAATGCCCTCGTGAGCCGGCTCAAGATCATGAGCCAGCTCGACATCGCCGAGCGCCGCCTGCCGCAAGACGGGCGCATCAAGCTGAAGCTCGGCAAGGGGCGCGAGATGGATTTCCGCGTCTCGGTCCTGCCCACGATGTGGGGCGAGAAGGTGGTGCTCCGGCTCCTCGACAAGGGCAACCTGCAGCTCGACATGACGAAGCTCGGCTTCGACAAGGAGCCGCTCGACGACTTCAAGTGGGCGATCAACCAGCCGTGGGGCATGGTGCTCGTCACCGGCCCCACCGGCTCCGGCAAGACGACGACCCTGTATTCCGGCCTCAGCGAGCTCAACAAGCCGGCCGTGAACATCAGCACCGCCGAGGATCCCGTCGAGTACAACCTCCACGGCATCAACCAGGTGCAGATGCACGACGAGATCGGGCTGAATTTCGCGATGTCGCTGCGCTCGTTCCTGCGGCAAGACCCGGACATCATCATGGTCGGCGAGATCCGCGACTTCGAGACCGCCGAGATTGCGGTGAAGGCCGCGCTCACCGGCCACCTCGTGCTCTCGACCCTGCACACGAACGACGCCCCGGCCACCATTTCGCGCCTGCTCAACATGGGTGTCGAGCCGTTCCTGATCACGGCCAGCGTGAACCTCGTGCTGGCCCAACGCCTCGCGCGCAAGGTGTGCGTCGACTGCAAGCGCCCAGCCGAGGTCGAGCCGCAGAGCCTGCTCGACATGGGATTCAGCGAGGAGCAGGTGTCGAAGGCGACGATCATGAAGGGCGCCGGCTGCCAGACTTGCAGTGGCACCGGCTACAAGGGCCGCGTCGCGCTGTACGAGGTGATGCGCTTCAGCGACGAGTTGAAGGAGATGGTGCTCCAGGGCGCCTCCGCGGCCGAGCTCAAGGTCGGCGCGATCAAGAAGGGGATGAGCACGCTGCGCATGAGTGGCATTCGCAAGGTGTCGGAGGGCGTGACCACGCCCGAGGAAATCCTGCGCGTGACGATGTCGGACTAGAGCCCAGCTCGTCCTTGGCTTTGCCAATGCCGAGGCGTGGCTTCGCCACGCGCGCTGCTTCGCAGCGCGGCTCTAGCTCTGTTCCTGGGGGCGTTCCCGCCCCCGCACCGGCAGGTATGCCGGTGCTCCCCCTCACCCGCTTCGCGGGTGCCTAGAGCTCCCCTCCTCGTCGGCAGGGTTACGAGATACGCTCTAGGGCGGACGAACCTTCCATCGAGGACGGACGGACGATCGATGAACGACCAAGCGCTCCAGGTGAACCTTCACCAGCTGCTCCGCGCCATGATCGAGAAGGGCGCGAGCGACATGCACATCACGACCGGGGCGCCTCCCCTGTTGCGCATCGACGGCGCGATCGTGCCGCTCAAGATCCCCGCGCTCTCTCCGGTCGAGACCAAGCAGCTCTGCTACTCGGTGCTGACCGAGGAACAGAAGATCCAGTTCGAGAAGACCAAGGAGCTCGACCTCTCGTTCGGCGTCAAGAACCTCTCGCGCTTCCGCGCCAACATCTTTTTGCAGCGCGGCGCCGTCTCCGGCGCGTTCCGTTCCATCCCCTTCAAGATCCTCACGTTCGAGGAACTCGGTTTGCCGCCGGTCGTCGCCGAGCTCGCCGCCAAACCGCGCGGGCTGATTCTCGTGACCGGCCCCACCGGCTCGGGCAAGAGCACGACGCTCGCCTCGATCCTGGACAAGATCAATTCCGAGACCCGCCAACACATCATCACGGTCGAGGATCCGATCGAGTATTTGCACCCCCACAAGCGTTCGATCGTGAATCAGCGCGAAATCGGCAGCGACACCGTCACCTTCAAGCAAGCGCTGAAGTACGTCCTCAGGCAAGATCCGGACGTCGTCCTGGTCGGCGAGATGCGTGACCTCGAGACGATCGAGGCCGCGCTCACCATCGCCGAGACCGGTCACCTGGTGTTCGCGACGCTGCACACGAACTCGGCGCTGCAGAGCATCAACCGCATCATCGACGTGTTTCCGCCCCACCAGCAATCCCAGGTGCGCGCCCAGCTCTCGTTCGTGCTCGAGGGCGTGGTCAGTCAGCTGCTCCTACCCCGCGCGGGCACACCGGGTCGTTGCCTGGCGCTCGAGGTGATGGTGCCGAACGCGGCCATCCGCAACCTGATCCGCGAAGACAAGGTGCACCAGATCTACTCGCAGATGCAGATCGGGCAGACCAAGCACGGCATGCAGACCCTGAATCAATCGCTGTACTCGCTCTACGCGCGGCGCATGATCACGTTCGAAGAAGCGCTCGGGCGCTCGAACGACGTGGAGGAGTTCAGGGCGATGGCCGAGGGACGCTCGCCGGTGCAGGGCGGCGGCGGCGGCGGAGGGGGGGGGCCGACGGGCGTGCAGGGATCGTTGCCTCCAAGGTAAGAAAATGTCCGGGCGACGCGAGAGCTCAGGAGCTCTCTCGCGCCGCCCGGTAAGCGGGAGGCAATCGAAAGCGAGGGGTCAGAAGTTGTGGATGAACGTCAAGCGACCGGCCCAGTGCCGCGAGGTTGGCACGTCGGGCGACTGCACCTCGTAGCCCATGTAAGCGATGAGCGAGTTGTTCTTGCCGTAGCTCGTGAGCATCACGTTGCCGCCGACTTGCAGCGACGCGAGCGACGTGGGCTCGGTTTCGTTGGGCAGCAGGACCTTCGCCGCGTCGTTCAGCGCCAGTACCCACTCGAGCTGAGGGCCCAAGGCGATGTATTTTCCGGCCTCGTAGTCGACGAACAAGCGACCGTAGAGGTAGCTCTGCTTCGAGACCGAGAGGAGCGGGTTCGGATCCTTGAACGCCGCGTAGTTGTACCACTGCAGCCAGAGCTCGGCGTAGATCGGATCCGGTCCACCGACGACGTAGAACTGCGGCACGATGGCGGCCGCTCGCCTTGCTGCCCAGTCCCACTGGACGCCGATCATCGGCGTCACGATCACCGGTCCGAGCGTGAAGGTCGGGCCGATGTCGAACTCACCGAGGAACAGCGAGTTCACGTACATGTCCGACGCGATACCGATCGTGTCCGTGATGCCGTGCGTGGCGCCGGCCCAGAGCTGGAGCAGGCCGCCGTCGGAGTCGATACGGAACCAGGCCGCGGGGAAGGTCTCTTCCTCTTCGGCCGGCGCAGGCGCGGGCGCAGCCGCTGGTGCGGAGGCGTCGGCGGGAGGTGGCGCTGCGTCGGCCGGCGGCGGCGCGGGCGGTGGGGCGTCCGCTGGGGGCGTCGCAGCCGGCGCAGCAGCCGGGGCCGGCGCTGCCGGGGGGGGCGTCGCAGGGGCGGGCGCGGCGGCTGGCGCCGGGGTCGGCGCTGGGGTCTGGGCCCAGCCTGTCGCGGTCACGAGGGCAGCGGCCGCAACGAGGGCACTGCGATGCAGGGTGGATGTCAGGCGCATTACACTTCTCCGAGGTGTGTAGGAGGCGCCGGTCCGTTCCGGCACCGCCGCCCGGTGGAACCCGAGCTAGCGACTCAGGAATTACCGGTCTGCGCGTTGCTGGTTCATGTCTCGATTGTTTCGAAACATGAGTCGGCTGATGTTTCTGCTGATCGGCCGTTAGGCCGAAACCTTGTGAAACAAAAATGCCACACCCTGGGGCGGGGTCAGCCGGTCAGATCCTTGATGGCGAGCGCGATCTCGGGGTGCTTGGGTTGCCTGCGGGAGAGCCCGCCGAGGTACGGCTTGCCGCGCTTGTCTCCGGTGACGATCAGCGCGCGGAGTGCCAGGAGCCGAACGAGCAGAGGGGAAGCATCGAGCGGCAGCTCGAGCTTGGCCGTGCGGGCCGCGGCCTGAGCCTTGCTCGGGGCGTCGGCCTCGTGCGCATCGATGAACGCCGCCAGCCAGCCGGAGAGGGTGCCGAGTACCACCGGATAGCGCGCGAGCAGCGTGCGCGCGCCCTTCAAATCCTCGGCTGCCACGAGATCGTACGCCCGTTCCACGAGTAGTGGCGCCGTCACACTGCCCTCGAGCGCGAGATTCGACGCTTCGACCGCCTCCGCGGCCTTGCCCTGGTAACGCCTGAGCCGGGCAAGGCGCAAGAGATGGACCGGGCGCAGCGCGTCGCCGGTCCGCCTGTCGAGGACGGCGCCGGCGCCTTCGAGGTCGCCTTGATCGAGGAGCGAATCGACAACGATGAGCTCCCCCCACGGGATGCTCGGATCCTTGAGTTCGCCGAGCTCCTCCTTGAGCGGGTAGCGGCTGCCGAGCAAGACGCCCGATCCGGCGGTGAGCGCCGAGAAAGTCCGGGATTCCTTGGCCTCGGGCAGGACCTTGAGCGCCGCGTCGACGTCGGCCGGCTCGAGCGATTCGTAAGCTGCAACCGCGCGCACGACCGCGACGTCCATGCTCGTCGGATCGAGCTCTTCGACCGCCTTTTGCGCCTCGTCGACGCGGCCGCCGAGCAGCGCCACCCGAGCGGCGAGGGTGCGTGCCCGCGGGTAGAGCGCGGCGAAGCTGACCGCGCGAAGCGCGGCCTTACGTGCGAGTGGTTCGTCCCCCGCTTCGATGGCGAGAAAGCCGAGGCCGGCGGCAAGCGCGGGGCTGTCGGCCATGCGGATCGCCTGACCGAGCGCGTCCCCGAGCTTCTTGTGATCGCCGGAACGCACCGCGCGGGCGGCGTCGAGCATGTGGGGCACGGCGGACAGGGGCGCCGGCAGCTGCGCGGCGTCCTCGGGCGTGAGGCGCGCGTCGGCAGGTGGGTCCTCGCCACGCTGATCCTCGACCACCCAGGCAAGCGCGCGTAGCGCGCGGACGCTGGGCGACTCACCGAGCTTCTGCTTGAGCGCTTCGATCACGGGCTCCGCGCGTTTCTTGCCGAGTTCGAACAACGCGAGACGACCCAGCATGAGCTCGGCCGGGATCAGCTTCGGATCGAGCGAGCGCGCTGCCTCGTAGCGTTCGAGCGCGCGAAGATCTCCCGCCCGCTCGAGCACGGCGCCTGCCGCCAGCTGGTAGAACGCGTCTCGACCCGCCTCCTTGTCCCACTTCGGCAACTGGGCGGCGGCACCCGCCAGGTCGCCCTCCACGAGGAAGGACGCCATACGACCGAACGCGAGGTCCTTCTCCGGTAGCCCCACCGTCCGGCCGCGATGGATGGCCGAATCGATGCCCTTCGATTCGTCGTGCAGCATCAGGGCGCGCAGCACGCGGTTCTCGAGCCAGAGGCGTGCCGCGCGTTGACTGCGTGAGTCGAGATCGAACGCCTCCGAAAGTTTCTGATCCGTCGCGCGAAGATCGACGGTGCTACCGCTGTGCAGGAGTCGGTCCACGTCTTTGGTCAGCGTGACGGCGCGCGCCGCCTTCTCGGCTTTGACGTGACGGGCGTATTGCCAGCCGCCGATGCCGGCGCCCGACACGAGCACGATCGCGACCACCATCAGCCAGGTCCCACGTGGCTTTTGCCGGGCGGGCTGCTCCCAGGCCGGCTGCGCGCCCCCTCCCGGCTCGAACACGCCAACCCGCGCCAGGTGCTCGAGCAGCACGCCCGGCGAGGGACCCATATCGTAACGCTGCGTCGGCACTTCGCTGTTCCGACGATCGGCGCCGACGAACGACGGGAACGGTTCCGGTGCCGTCCGATCCGGAGCCGGAAGTGCACGCGCCGAGCCGTTCGACACCGGGCGAGCCAGCGTGGCGGGCAAGGGCTTGCCCTGGGCGCGAGGACCGGTGACCGAAGGGAGCTTGGGCGAACCGGGGATACTGACGCCACCAGCGGCACCGCCCGGTCGTGTCGGTGCGTCGAAAGGGTTCCCCTTCTGGAGCCGGGTCGGCTCCTCGTGGACGCTGTCGAAATCCACGGCCGAAATCTCCTCCGCGCTGTCCGGCCGAGGCGGCGGCGGGGAGGGTAACGTGACGGCGGTCGCCTTGGCGGCCTGAGCGCCCGGCATCACCACGCGCCCCCCCGAGGCCGCCGAGCCGGCAGGCGGTGCCACGCCGAGCATGGTCCGGGCTCGCTCGGGGCGTCGCCCCGCTGCGCCGTGTTTGCCGGGGACCAGTTGTGGCGTCGGGGCGCCGAGATCCTCGACCTGGCTGATTTCTTCGACCGAGTCGAAGCGCGGCAGCGGGCTCGCGTTGGGCCGCGGGTTGGTCAGGTCCTCGCTGCCGAACCGGGGGCTCATCTCCGGCGGCGGGATCGAGACGCTGCGCGGTAGCGCCTTCTCGACTTCGGCGGCGACGGCAGGCGCGCCGACGCGCTTCTGGAGCGCAATGTAGAACGCCGCGCGATCGTGCCAGTGTGCGGTCTCCGGATCGTCGTCCCCCAGCTGAAGCGCGCGGGCGAGAACCTTCTCGGCACGCGCCGCGTCGCCGCGCCGAAGCAGCACCTCACCGAGATAACGGTAAGGCTTCGGGCTCGCGGTCTCCGCCTTGCCCGCGGCCACGAGCGCTGCCTGTGCCTCCGGCAGAACCCCCGCGTCCAGGTACATTCGCCCCACCGAGAGCATCACACCGCCGTCTTTCGCGTGCCAGCGCTCGGCGGTCTGCCCGACTTCGCGAACGAGCTCCTCCCTGCCGGAAGCTCCGAGGTAGGCGCACAGGGCGATGGTGGAATCGGCGTCCGGATTCGATCGCCAAGACGAAAGCAGGTCGTCGAGGGCGCCCATGCCTAGCGCCCGAGAATACCGGAGACCGGTTCGGAGACGAGCTTCTTCGTGCATCGGTCCGCCCTCCACCCGGCCGCAAAGCCGAGAAAACGGAGTGCAGCGAGCGTGGAATGCTCCGATCGGGGCCCCCCGGGGCCGGTTTCCGCACATCGATAAGCCCTGGGGGAGAATCTGCTAACACTGGCCCCGAGCACCTGCTCGAAAGGCTCCACGATGTGCGGCGTCTTCGGCATCTACGGCCACCCGGAAGCGGCAAACCTCACCTACCTGGGATTACACGCGCTGCAACACCGCGGGCAGGAGAGCGCCGGGATCGTCACCTCGGACGGGACCCAGCTCTCGGCGTTCCGAGGCATGGGGCACGTGATCGATGTCTTCCCGCCGGACCAGATCGCGCGCTTGCGGGGTGACGTCGCCATCGGACACGTTCGCTACTCGACCGCCGGCGGTTCGATGCTGAAGAACGCGCAGCCGATCGCCGTCGACTACGCCCGTGGCTCGATGGCGCTCGCCCACAACGGCAACCTGACCAACGCGGAGGCACTCCGCGAAAAACTCGAGGCCCGCGGCTCGATCTTCCAGAGCACCAGCGACACCGAGGTGATCGTGCACCTGTGCGCGATCAGCACCCAGCGGGCGAGCGAAGACCGCCTGGCGGACGCGCTGTCCCAGGTCCAGGGAGCGTACTCGCTGGTTTGCCTGACCCCCTCGTCGTTGATCGCGGTCCGCGACCCGCTCGGGATCCGCCCACTTTGCCTGGGCAAGCTGCGCGACACGGGCGCCCTCGTGATCGCCAGCGAACCCATCAGCTTCGATCTGATCGACGCCGACTACGTTCGTGACATCGAGCCCGGCGAGATGGTGATCATCGAACGCTCGGGGCTCCGCAGCATGCGGCCGTTCCAGGAACAGCCGCACAGGACCTGTATCTTCGAGTACGTCTATTTCGCGCGTCCGGACTCGAACCTCGACGGCGTGAGCGTCTACGAGGCGCGGAAAAACCTCGGTCGCGCGCTGGCGGAGGAACACCCGGTCGAGGCCGACGTCGTCGTACCGGTCCCCGACTCCGGCGTGCCGGCGACCATCGGCTACGCCGAGGCGAGCGGTATTCCTTTCGAGCTCGGCCTGGTCCGCAGCCACTACGTCGGCCGCACCTTCATCGAACCGCAGCAGAGCATCCGCCACTTCGGGGTGCGGCTGAAGCTGAACCCGGTGAGCGCCACGCTGCGCGGCAAGCGCGTGATCGTGGTCGATGACAGCATCGTTCGCGGCACTACCAGCCGCAAGATCGTGAAAATGCTGCGCGACGCCGGCGCCCGGGAAGTGCACCTTCGCATCTCCAGCCCGCCGACGCAGTGGCCCTGCTACTACGGCATCGACACGCCGACGCGCGGTGAGCTCATCGCGTCCACCCACTCCGTGGACGAGATCAACCAGTACATCACGAGTGACTCCCTCGCCTACTTGTCGCTCGAACGAATGCAGGACGCGGTCATCCGCGCTCATACCGACGCCACCGGTCGCAGCACGTACCGGTCGCTTCCGGTCGTCGGCCAGCTGCTCCAAACCGGCGCCTTCTGCCATGCCTGCTGGACCGGCGACTACCCGATCCCGTTCGTGCCACACCCCCGCCAACGCCAGATGCGCCTGCTCGACGTGTGAGCCGTTTTCAGGGCTACACTTAGGCAATGCTCGACGCGCTCCCGGCGGAGGTCTCGATCGTCGAGGTCTCGCCTCGCGACGGCCTCCAGAACGAGAAGGCACCGCTCGCCCTCCCCGACAAGGTGAGGCTGATCCGCGCCCTGCTCGCCGCGGGCCTCACGCGCATCGAGCTCACGAGCTTCGTTTCTCCGCGGTGGATCCCCCAGCTTGCCGACGCCGAGGAACTGATCCGAACGCTGCCGGCGCCGAAAGGGGTCATGTTCAGCGCGCTCGTGCCCAACGCGACCGGGCTCGAGCGCGCCCTCCGCGTCGGCATCGATGAAATCGCGGTGTTCCTTTCGGCCTCGGAGACGCACAACAAGAAGAACACCAACAAGAGCATCGAGCAGTCGCTCGAGACCTTCCGCGAGGTCGTGCCCCCCGCCCGTGCGGCGGGGCTGCGCGTCCGCGCGTACGTGTCCACCGTCTGGGGATGTCCCTACGAAGGCCCGGTGTCCGTCGCAAAGTCGCTCGAGATCGCGCGGACCCTAGTCGAGCTCGACTGCTACCAGGTCTCGCTCGGTGACACGATCGGTGTCGGCACGCCGGCGCAGACGAAGGCGATCGTCTCCTCATTCCTCGGCGAGATCCCCGCCTCCAAGCTCGCGCTGCACTTCCACGATACGCGCGGCACGGCGCTCGCCAATTGCCTGGTCGGCCTCGAGCTCGGGATCAGGGATTTCGATGCGTCCGTCGCCGGCCTCGGCGGCTGCCCCTACGCGCCGGGAGCGGCCGGAAACCTGGCCACCGAGGATCTCGTGTACATGCTGCACGGGATGGGGATCCGCACCGGCGTCGATCTCGATCTCCTGATCGAGGCCGGGCGCGTCGCCGAGACCGTGATCGGCAGACCGCTGCCGGGCAAGGTGCACCAGGCCGGCCCGCCGAAGCTTCGCGGCGCCTGAGCCTCACTCGAGGCCGAAGATCTGGCAGCGCAGGCGGACGAAGTAAGCGTCGAGGTTCGGCACCGCGTTCTCGTCGAAAACGACGCCGATGTCGCCGTCGGGCCCGAGCACGGCGAGCGGATCGATCGAGTTGCCGGGCGTGCTCGTGAGTTGCTCGCGCGGCTGAAGGACGTTCAGATCGCGGTCCAGTATTTCGTAGAAGAGGTCGTACGCGCCGTCGGGGCCCGCGCCGGACCACACCAGGACCACGCGGTCACCGAGCGATAGCAGCGTGCGCCAGCGCACGAAGGCGTCACCGCTCGTCACCGGCGCCAGGCGAACGATCGAAGAGTTCTCGTCGATCGACGCCGCCATCACCGTATTGCCCCACGCGCCGACACTCCCGGTATGCCAGGTGACGACGAAGCGGTCGCCCACCCAGGCGATGTTCGGCTCCTGCCCGCCACCGCCGAGTTCGATCGGCACGCTGAGGTTTTCGAACGAAAGATCCGTGGTGCGGAACATCACGCGGGACACGTCCACGAACCGATCGAGCACGGTGTAGGTCACGCCGACCCGGTTCTTGCCCAGCGAAAACGCCGGGTACTGACCCGATTCTTCGGGGGCCGACAGCATCGACTCGTCGCCGAGCAGGGCTCCTGCCTTCGACAGACGGCGGCCGTAGACGTGGACGAGACCGTCACTATCCTCGGTCCGGTAGTCCTCCCAGACGACGAGGTATTCCGTTCCGGTCCACTGAATCGTCGGTCGCAGCGAGAAATCGGGAGCATCCGTCAGCCGGAGATCGGCTTGGAGCTCGGCGCCCTCGGTGTTGAAACGGGTCGCGTAGATCTCGTAGTTGCCGGACTGGCGCGCGTCGGACCACGTGGTGAGGAAGCTGTCGCCGGAAAAGGCGACCGCGCCGGCGTACGTGTCGGCGTTGATGAGGCTGACGGGAGTCGGTTCCCCGAGTTGGTTTCCTCCCGCGTCGAACAGCGCAAAGTAGCTCACCGGGTGGTTCGTATCGGTCTTGTCGCCGAACGTGGCTCCGTACGAGCTTCCGTCGAAGGCAATGCCGCCGTGAGCGGAGCGCGGGACCGCCGGAGCGAGGCGGACCATGGCTCGATCCGCGACGTACGCTGCGCCGTCGTCGATCACTCCGTTGCAGTCCTGGTCGACGCCGTCGCAGCTCTCGGGCGCGCCGGGGTGGATCGACGAGTCGTCGTCGTCGCAGTCGTTACCGCCGCAGGCGGCCGGCGCATCGCGCGGCGCGGTTCCGGTGAATCCGTCGCCGTCGACATCGGCCGGTGCCTCGTGCAGGCAGGCGCCGGTGACGGGGTCACACGCGTCGGTGGTGCACATGTCGCCGTCGTCGCACTGAACGGCCTCCACCACGCACACCCGCGAGACGCTCTCCTGGACGCAGCGCGGCAGCACGCACAGGTCGCCGGTGGGCAGGCAATCCGCATCGGTCGCGCACTCGTCGACGGGAGGCGCGCCGCCGGTGCCTCCGCCGCCTCCGCGTCCCCCGCTCTCCTCGTCGGTGACGTGCCACAGGCCGGTCCTCCCGCAACCGAGCAAGGCGATGACGACGAGCGGCAGCGCCTTCGGCGCGAGGCTCACGCGCACACGCCGATTCCGCGTGCGTCGGTCTCGCCGCACACGGCCCCGGGGGGACAGGCGAGCCCTCCCGTCGGGCTGCAGATGCGAAGGCAGCGTTTGCCCGCCTCGGCACCGACGATGCAGGTGAAGCCCGGCGCGCACCCACCGGTGCCGGTGCCGCACAGGTCGCCCTCGAGGCCGCTGCCGGCCGCGCGACACACGATGTCGAGCGTTTGCTGGTCGCAGCCGCTACCGAACGGATGCGTGAGATCGGGGTAGCATCCCGTCCCCTCCGGACACCCCGTCGGAGTGCCGAAAATGTCGCACTCGACGACGCCTTCGGGCGCCGGGAGGTCCGGGCAGCCGGGATCCTCGAACGGCTCCTCGCCGCCGTCCTCGCTCGCGTCGGCCGCAGCGTCGCTGGCATCCGGGCCGGCATCGCGGCCGCCCCCGCCCGTCCCACCGCGACCCGAGGCGGAGCCACCGGTGCCGGGATCGGTACCGCCCGTTCCGGACTCCTCGGGCGGGAGGACGATGGTTTCGGAGCGACCGCTACAAGCGAGCCCGAAGACGACGATCGAGAGCGGCCACGCTACGAGCACCAACACTTTTCGCCCGAAACGCGCCCGCAAGAAGCGCCCCGACCACATGGTTTAAAGGTATAGCGGACGCGCGGGACCTCGCAAACGAGCGCTGCGGTTTCGGCCTCGGAGCGGGGCTTCCGTACCCCGCTCGGGTGGGCTTTGACCGGCAGAGCCCGACGACACCGGAAGGTGCTAAAAGGCGGCCCCGATGCGTGCGGTGCTCTGCGTGTGCTCGCTTGCGCTTCTGGGTGCCACGTGCCAGCGGGTCGAGGAGCCGGCGCCGCCCGCGCCATCGCCAGAACACGCAACGCCGTCGGCCGCGCCATCGCCAGAACACGCAACGCCGTCGGCCGCGCCATCGCCGCCCGCCGCAGCACCGCCGAGCGCGACCGCACTCGCGTCCCCCGACGCCGGCCGCTGTGTCGCTCCGCTCGCCCCCGCGCCGCCACGCGCGAAGCCGGCCGCCGCGTGCCCGCCCGATCCGATCTCGGCGCCTCCGGTCCTCCCCCTCGGCAGCGTCGCGTTTCCGGCTGCGCCGGCGGCTCCCGTCGTCTCGGTGGAGATCGCTCGAACGTCCCCCACCGTGCAGCGCGGCCTCATGTACCGAACGAGTCTAGGTTCCGAGCGCGGGATGCTCTTCGAGTTCGGCGAAGAGCGGCCCCGCACGTTCTGGATGAAAAACACCTGCATCCCCCTCGACATGCTGTTCCTGTCGAGCGACGGCACCGTCGTCGGGATCTTGGAACAGGTCCCCGTCTTGAACGAGGCACCGCGCGCCGTCCCCTGCCCCGCCGCCTACGTGCTCGAAGTGAACGCCGGCTACGCGCGCCGCCATGGCCTTACCCCCGGCATGAAAGCCGAGATGAAACTCTGACCTCCCGAAGAGCATCGCCATGTCCAAGCACCACCTCCTCGTCGTTCTAGCCCTCGTCGCTTCTTCCGCTTGCGAGTCCGCACCGCCCGAACCGGCGCCCGCTCGTGAGCCGCCCCCGGCGGCCGTCACCACGGTGAGCGCCGCACCCGAGCGCCCGCGCCCGCCCCCCCCGAAAGAGCGTGCGCCGAGCGACGATCCACTCGGCGGCAAGTTCACGCTCGAAGACGCGACGAAGGGCCTCACCGGCAGCGGCGCGCTGATCGCCGACATCGACACCGACCAGGGCAAGCTCGAGTGCACGCTCTACGACGACAAGGCGCCCGTCACCGTCGCCAACTTCGTCGGCCTGGCGCGCGGGGTCCGGCCCTTCAAGACCAAGAGCGCGGGCTGGGTGACGAAGCCCGGTTACGACAGCACCACGTTCCACCGCATCATCAAGGGCTTCATGATCCAGGGTGGCGACCCCGAGGGCACGGGCGGCGGTGAACCCGGCTACGTCATCCCCGACGAGCTCTGGCCGGGCGCCAAGCACGATCGCCGCGGACTCATCTGCATGGCCAACCGCGGCCCGAACACGAACGGGATGCAGTTTTTCATCACCGATGCGGCCGCGCCGCACCTCGATAGGAGCTACACGATCTTCGGATCGTGCGGTCCGGATGCGGTGATCGAGAAGCTCGCGAGCGTGGAAGTTCGCGGTGAACGCCCGGCCAAACCGCCGGCGATCAAGAAGGTGACGATCCGACGAGGTGGCGACAAGGCAAAGCCGGCCAAGGCGCCCAAGGCGCCGGCCGCTAGCCCTTCAGCGTCGCCTTGACGACCAGCTCGGCCTTCATCAGCTTGCTGATCGGACAACCGGTGCGGGTCGCCTCGGCGAGCGCCTGAAACTTCGCCGGGTCGATGCCGGGAACGTCCGCGTCGCAGATGAGCTCGATCTTCGAGACGTGAAAGCCGCCTGCCGGATCGGGGCCGAAGTGCACGTCGGCGCGCGTCGCGACGTGGCGCGGCGTGTGACCTTCCTTTGCCAGGTTGTTGGAAAACGCCATGGAGAAGCAGCCGGCATGCGCGGCGGCGATGAGTTCCTCCGGGTTAGTACCGGGGCTTTCCTCGAAGCGCGTCGCAAAGCTGTAGGGGCCGGTCCAGCGGTCCTTACCGATGGTCATCGTGCCGTTGCCGGACTTCAGATCGCCTTCCCATTGAGCTCTTGAGCTGCGGATTGCCATGGTGTGTCACTCCTATTTCGGGGCTCTCCATAGCACGATCGCCCACCGCCTAGCCCCCGCAAAAAAGCCTCGGCTACCGTGTCCTCCGCGCACCAGTGGCCCGCCACGCGACGTCGGAATGGTCTAGGCTCGTGGTCGCGTGACGGCTTCTCTTTCGCCCGTGCGGCCTGCACGGCTCACCGCCGGGATCGTCGCGCTCGCCATCGCCTACGTGGCCGTCGCTCGCCTCGGCCTCGGGGTGGACGCGGTGGGCGGGCTCGCCGCGCTGGTCTGGCCACCGACCGGACTGGCGCTCGCGGCGCTGGTCGTCTTCGGCCGCGCCTTCTGGCCCGGCGTCGCCATCGGCGCGCTGGTTGCCAACCTCTGGGTCGGAGCGTCGGTCGGCGCCGCGGTCGGGATTGCCCTCGGCAACACGCTGGAAGCGCTGCTCGGGGCCTTTGCGCTCGAGCGCGTGGGTGGCTTCGACCGCGCGCTCGGTTCGCTCCGGAGCGTCGCGGCGCTGGTTCTCTTCGCCGCGCTAGGGAGCACGGTGGTCAGCGCGACGGTCGGAGTGGCCAGCATGCTGAGTGCCGGCGTGATCACGAGCGACCACACGACCCGAGCCTGGCTCGCGTGGTGGGTCGGCGACATGATCGGCGACCTGGTGGTGGCCCCACTGCTGCTCACCCTGAGCAAACCGCCGCCGGCGTGGGCGCGCGGACGAACCCGCGAGTTCGTTCTCATGGTCGTGCTCCTCGTCGCCACCATCTGGCTGGTGTTCGGGCGCAGCGAGCACGCCGTTTTTTCGCCCCTTCGCCAGCCCTACCTGGTGATGCCGCTCCTGATCTGGGCGGCGATGCGATTCGGGCCGCGCGGTGCCGCGCTCGCGACGTTCCTTTGTTCCGCCGGAGCGATCTGGGGAACGGCAATCGGCCACGGTGCGCTCGGGGGGGCCACGCTCCATGAAAGCCTGCTCGAACTCCAGGGCTTCGTGTCGGTGCTCTCGATCACGTTCCTCTGCCTGGGGGCGGCAACGGTCGAACGGCACGTCTTGCTCGAGCAAGAGCGCGTGGCGCGGGCGGAGTCCGAGCGCGCGGTGCGCGTGCGAGACGATTTTTTGGCGGTCGCCTCCCACGAACTGCGTACTCCCATCACGCCGCTCAAGCTGCAGCTCGAGGGGCTCCGCCACATGGCGGAAAACCTCGACGAACGCGCCCGCGAGCGCGTCGATCGCGCCGTTCGCCAGACCGAGCGACTGGCGCGCCTGGCCGAAGGCCTGCTCGACGTGTCGCGGCTTGCCTCCGGGAGGCTCGACCTCGAGCCCGAAGAGGTGGACCTGAACGATCTCGTCGGCGAGGTGGTCGACGACCTTCGCGACGAGGCGAACCGCTCGGGGAGCGCCGTGCGAGTCGTGCGCGCGGAATCCGCGCTCGGGCGCTGGGATCGCACGCGGATCGCCCAGGCCGTGTCGAACCTACTGTCGAACGCGCTGAAATACGGAAAAGGGCTCCCGGTCGAGGTCGAGGTCCACGTGCAGGCGCGCTCGTTCCACGTCGCCGTTCGCGACGGCGGGATCGGCATCGAGCCCGGGTCGTACGAGCGCATCTTCGAGCGTTTCGAGCGTGCCGTGCCGGCGAAATCGTACGGCGGGCTCGGCCTCGGCCTGTACGTGGCGCGGGAGATTGCCCGCGCCCACCACGGCGAGATCCGCGTCACGAGCGAGGAAGGGCAAGGCTCGACGTTCACCCTCGTCTTGCCCCGCGCGAGCGCCACCCCCCCCATGGGTTGACCGTGGCGTTTCGCGACGCGGGTCGCGAAACGCCGCAAAGCGTTCCGCTCCCGTCAGCTCGAATTCCGGCAATGCTGTGACGGCACGGGATCTGCTTCGCACTCAGCGTGCCCCTCGACCCGATCATGCCCGAGCGCGTGGAGCTGCTCGTGATGGAAGGCCTGGCCCCGGCGGCGCCAAGCCTTTTCTCCCAACCCCCCGGCGGCGACCACAACTACGTGTTCGTGCGCAGCGAGGCGGAGTCGGCTCGCCACTTTGCCCTGCGAGTGCTTCACCGCACCCGCCGCGTGCTCCGCGGCAAGCGCGAGCTCACCAAGCTCACGTGCGTCCTCGACGCCGCCCCGACGCCTCCGGCCGTTCGCATGCGCCTGCTTTGTGCGTTGCTATCGGCGCTCTCGACGAAAGGCGTGTGCCGGCTATTCGGTCAGGAGAACGACAACGGCGGCGTGTTCGAGTGCATGGACGCGCTTTCGCCGCGGCTCCGGCCGGGAGCTGGACTCGAGGTTCGCGTGCTCGGAGGCGTCAGCGAAGGGCGTGCGCCTTCGCCTCTTTTTCGCTGATATCGAGCGAGAGCGCCAGCGCGGTCCTCAGATCGTCGAGGTTGAACGGCTTCTTCATGACCGAGATACTGCCGAGGGATTCGGCCAGCTGGTGCGTGTGCAGGTCGCCGAGTCCGGTGATCACGAGCACCGGAGTGTCGGCGATATAACGACGGATTGCGGTCAACACGTCGAGCCCGCTGAAGCCCGGCATCATGATGTCGGTCACGATGGCGTCGTACGGCGGCTGCCCTCGTTCCCCGGTGATGGCGCACGAAATCCGCTCGAGCAGCTCGTAGCCGTCGCGCGCTTCAGTCACCACGCAACCGTCGAGGATCAGTGCTTCCGTCACCTCGGCGCGCAAATCGGTATCGTCTTCGGCGACCAGCACACGGGGTGCCCGCTTGTGAAAAACCCGTCCGTGGGTGCTGAACGAGCCGGAGCGTTTTCGAGCCACGACTATCGGAATAGCATCCTTCGTGCCGTCGAGCCGCGCCGACATTCGCAGCGGATTTCGGTGAAAACGCAGCGACCTCGCGGCGTCGTTTTGCGACGTTCTCGTCCGGCGGCTGATTCGCATTTCGCGACATGTCGCAGAGTGGACTTCTTGCGGCTACCCCTTGCCACAGCGGTGGTCGGGTGAGACCGTCGACCCATGCCTGCGGTGCTGCTCATCGATCCGAATACGGTCGTGCCGAGCGACGTGGAGGCCGCGCTGGCCCGCCATTTTCAGGTGGAGCGGCGAAACGCCGCCGACATCCCCGATGATCGCACGTTCGACGCGGTGCTGGTTTCGGAATCCGTCGTACACCAGGCACCCGGCGCCGATCCCGCCAACCGCGCGCCGCACGTCGTCGTCGTTGCCGACCCCCCCTCGCTCGCTCACGTCGTCGGTGCGATCCGCGCGCGGGCCAGTGACGTCGTCACCCGGAGCGACCCGACGGCGGTGGTGGACGCCGTGAGAGCGGCCGTCGAGGCATCCACGCTCTCCCGCGAACTGGCAAGCCTGCGTGACGCCTTGCCGGTGCCTTCCGCCATTCCAGAGCTGCTCGGCGACAGCCGCGTGATGCAGCGATTGCGGACCCGCATCGAACGCCTGGCAACCTCGGACGTGACCACGCTCGTCAGCGGCCCGAGTGGCAGTGGTAAAGATCTCGTCGCGCGCGCGCTGCACCGTCTGGGGCCCCGACGCGCGCGGCCGTTCATCGCCGTTGCCTGTGGCGCCGTGCCTCGCCAGCTGATGGAGAGCGAGTTCTTCGGGTACACGCGCGGCGCCTTCACCGGGGCCGCCCAAGACCGAGCCGGGTTACTGGTTCGATCCTCCGGCGGGACGCTCTTTCTCGACGAAATCGGTGAGCTGCCGCTGGAACTGCAGGCCAAGCTGCTGCGCGCCCTTCAGGAGCGCAAGATCCGGCCGCTCGGGCAGGTGGCCGAGGTCGCCTTCGACGCCCGCATCATCGCCACCACCAGTCGCGATCTCGAGCAAGCCGTGCGCGCCGGTCGCTTCCGAGAGGATCTGTACTTTCGTCTAGCCGTGATGACGCTGCGGACGCCGCCGCTCGCGTCGCGCGAGCGGGACGTGCTCTTGCTCGCTCAGCACTTCATCCGCCGGGCGTCGGAGCCTTCCGATCCTCGCCGCGGCATGACCCCGGCGGCGGCCGCCGCGCTCCTGCGCCACGGTTGGCCCGGCAACGTGCGGGAGCTCGAGAACACGATCCTGGCGGCCCTCGCGCAGTCGCGGACGGACCACGTCACCGAACTCGACCTGCCGGAATCCTTTCGCCGCCAAGAGCCTCCGGCGACGAGCACGGCGGACCTGCCCTCGCTCGAGGAAGTGGAGCGCGAGCACATCCTCCGTACCCTGCGCACAGCCGCGGGGAATCGGGCGCTCGCTTCACGCCTCCTCCGGCTGGACCGGAAGACCTTGCACCGCAAGCTCAAGCGCTACTCGCGCGAGGCCGACCGCCGCGCGTGACGAACGATGCTAGAGCGCATCTCACAACCTCGTGAGGAGGTGCGGCGCTCTAGCCACCCGCGAAGCGGGTGAGGGGGAGAAAAATGGCTGCGCCATTTTTCCGGGGGCGGGAACGCCCCCGGGGACAGAGCTAGAGCCGCGCTGCGAAGCAGCGCAGCGGGCGCAGCCCGCTTCAGAACCAGCGAAGCTGGTTATGAGATGTGCTCTAGTTCGACGGACCGGAGAGCCCGTAGCGCTGGAGCTTGCGGTAGAGCGTGGCGCGATTGATGCCGAGGATGCGCGCGGCCTCGGCCTTGTTCCAGCGCAAGGTATCGAGCACGAGCAGAATATGGCTCCGCTCGACGTCGTCGAGGGTTCGGCTGGCGCTCCCTTCGTCTGGCACCGAGCGAGAGCGCACGCCGGTGGGCAGCTCCTCGAATCCAACCTCGCCACCGGTCGCCATCGCCACTGCGGCCTCGATCGCATTTTCGAGCTCGCGCACGTTCCCCGGCCAGGGGTGAGTGAGCAGCTGGCGCTCGGCGGCTTCGGTGAGCTCGTACGACGCGCCCTGCGAAACGCCGGCGCGAGCAATGAAATAGCGCGCGAGCTCGAGCACGTCGCCGTGTCGCTCCCGCAGCGGCGGTAACGCGATCGTCAGCACGTTGAGGCAGAAAAACAGGTCCTCGCGCAGGACACCGTCGGCGATCGCGCGCCCCAAGTCGCGATTCGTCGCCGCGATGATGCGGGCATCGAACGCGACTTCTTCGGCGGCACCGACCGGCCGCAAGCGCCTGACCTGCAGGGCACGAAGCAGCCTCGGCTGAAGCTCGAGGGGGAGCTCCCCGATTTCGTCGAGAAAGAGCGTGCCACCGCGAGCCTGCTGCAAGAGACCGGCGCGCGCCTCGCCCGCCCCGGTGAACGCGCCGCGCGTGTAGCCGAAGAGTTCCGCTTCCAGGATCTCCGGGGGTATCGCCGCGCAGCTCAGGGGAACGAAGGGGCCGCTGCGGCCGCTCTGAAGGTGAACGGCGCGCGCCACGAGTTCCTTCCCGGTGCCGCTCTCGCCGGTGATCAGCACCGTGGAGTCGCCCGGTGCCACCTCGGCAACACGCTCCGCCACGTGTCGCATCGCGGAACTCGAGCCCACGAGGCCCGCCACGCCGCTCGCGAGCGGGCGACGGGCCGCGGGGCGGACGACGATGGGGCTTTTGTGGCTTGCCGACAGCGCGCGGTCGAGGGCGCTCGCGAGCTGCTGCATCGAAAGCGGTTTGGTGAGGAAATCGACGGCACCCGCACGTAGCGCGCCGAGCGCCGACTCCACGTCGCCGAACGCCGTCATCACCACGATCGGCAGGTGCGGACGATCCCCGGTCAGGCGCTTGCAGAGCTCGATGCCACCCATGCCCGGCATGCGCACGTCCGTCAGCACCGCGTCGAATTCCTCCACACCGAGCCGTTCGAGCGCACTCTCACCGTCGGGCTGAGCCGCAATGGCGTGCCCGAGATCACTCAGCGCGTCGGTGAGAGCCGCCCGGGTGTCGTCGTCGTCCTCGACCACCAACACGCGGCCCTTCGCCCGAGGCGGCCCGCTACTCGTGAAGCCCTCCGGCATGGCCGGCATAGGTGCATCTTGCGACTGCGTTCGGCGGGGCGCAAACGGAATTCCGAATGGGGCAAGATTGACCCACTCCCGTCAGTCTGTAAGGGTGGCTCCCATGCGTGTGGTCTTCACGACGCTGCGAAATACGAGCCATTTCCTGCCGCTCATCCCGTTCGTCGAGGCGTGCCTCCGGCGAGGACACGAGGTCGCGGTCGCGGCGCCGGAAGACCTCAGGGAACGAGCCACCGCCACCGGTGCAACCTTCATGCCCTTCGGCCACCCAGGCGACGAGGGCCTTCGGCCGATCTGGATGCGCATGCGGGAGGCAAACGAGAGCGACGCCCTGCGCGTCGCAATTGGTGAACTGTTTGCAGGTGCTTGCGCCCGAGCAGCGCTGCCGGGACTGGTCGAGATCCTCGGCACCTTTCGGCCCGCGGTGGTGGTCCGGGAGTCGATGGAATTCGCTGCCGTGATCGCAGCGGAGAAGGCCCGAGTGCCCCACGTTCGCGTGTCGATCACCGGGCGCCACTCCGAAGGAAAAATCTTCGCGATCGCGGCACCAGCCCTCGACGCTCATCGCCGCGAGATCGGCCTTTCGCCGGACGAAGGGGGCTCACGTCTGGAACGCGAGCCCGTCCTGAGCCTGTTCCCGCCTTCGCTAGACGCGCAGGGTTCGGACGACGACGCGACGCGACGCTTCCGCGCGCGGCGCGAGGAGGCGGCGCCGCTTCCTGATTATTGGGGGGGGCGCAAAGGTCCTTTCGTCTATGCGACGCTCGGGACCGTGACCGGCGGCATGGAGGCGATGCAGGCGGCGTTCCGCCCATTGCTCGACGCTCTGGCCGGCATGGAGGCTCGCGTGCTCCTGACGATCGGCGCCGATCTGCCGCTCGAGGCGCTCGGTAGCGTACCGGCCCACGTGCACGTCGAGCGCTTCGTCCCCCAGGACCAAGTGCTGCCGCACGCCGCAGCCATCGTTTGCCACGGCGGGTCGGGCACTGTCCTCGGTGCGCTGTCAGCCGGCGTACCGCTCGTGATCATGCCGCTCTTTGCCGATCAGCCGCTCAACGCGGACCGGGTCGCCGCACTCGGCGCCGGCCTCGCTTTGCCGAAGCGCGCCGCCACGTCCGACCAGATCCGGAGCGCGCTCGGACGGGTCCTCGACGACGGCGCGTTCCGCGGCGTCGCGAAGCGCGTTGCAGACGAAATCACCGCGCTACCGTCGGTCGACGAGGCGGGCGTCGAGCTCGAGCGCCTGATCGGCCACGAGGGCTGACGGCGCAGCGAGCTCGGCTCCGCGAAAAAACTCAGGGATCGACGGGGGCCGCCGGAGCGACCCCGTCGACGGCGTCAGGAAGCGGCTCGCCCGCCTCGGTCTCGACGATTTCGACGGGATTGCCGAACTCGTCGAGCGTGCGCTCGGACGGGTTGTTGCGATCGGCTTTGCGCTGATCGCGCTTCACGGCTTTCTCGTCCCGACGCTCTTTGCGGGCGAGCTCCTTCTGACGCTTTTTGACGCTTGGATGACCGGCCACTACCAGCGACCACCCCCGCCGCCGCCGCGACGACCACGGTCATCACCACCGCGACCGCCGCCGCCGCCGCCGCCACCACGGAACCCGCCACCACCACCACCGCCGCCACCACGCGGGCGTCGCTCTTCAGCCTCGTTCACGCGGAGCGCGCGACCGTCGAGGTCAGCGCCGTTCATTTGCTCGATGGCCTTCTGCGCACCCTCTGCCGTTGCCATCGTCACGAACGCGAACCCGCGTGAGCGGCCAGTCTCGCGATCGAGCACGAGCTTCGCCTCGGCGACTTCGCCGAACTGAGCGAACGCTCCCTGGATGGTGCCTTCGGTGGTGTGAAACGCGAGATTGCCTACGTAGAGCTTGGTATTCATTGACATCCTTCTTCCGAATCACAGGATCGCTGCCCGAAAAACGACTTACCGCGATCTCTCGAAAGGAGAAGGGGGGAGACGATTGCCGAGAACGCTGTGTGCGGGCGCACGGTAGCCCGCGGGAGCCCTCGGGGCAAGCTCGGCCGGGCAGCCGAAGCGGCTAATCCGGCTGGTGGATCATGCGCTGCGTGCGCTCGATCACGTAGACCCCGGCACCGGCTGCGCGGTTGAAGGTCAGGGCCCCGAACGTGTTCACCACGACGGCGAACGCCGCAAGGGACCAAAACAAGGCCCCGAACCTGCGCCCACCGATGGCGATGAGAGCAATCAGGAACACGGCGTAGTCGTTGGAAAAGCGGTACCCGAACTGGACCCAGCCGCTGTTCTGGTAAAAAAGTGTAGGCAACGCCACGGCGACGGCGGTCACCGCGAGGGCAAGATGCGGCGCACGACGCACCTTGGGCCAGAGCACATAGAGGTAGGCCGGCGTCGTCACCCATAGCGCGAGGCCGTGCGCGCTGACCCGCACCGGCGCCTGGGGGTCGCCTAGCCACGGCAAACTGGTGAGCACGACCGCAAGATTGCGCCCGAGGTAGTGGTAGCTGAAGAGGCCCCACTTCTCGATCCGCCCTCGCCAGGCAACCTCGAGGTAGCGATAGCCAACCTCGAACGGATCGCCGAAGCGCGCTTGGTTGTGGAGGAACGTGAGCAGGACCACGAGCGCGATCGGCGCCGAGAAGAGCAGTAGCCCACGGACGAAGCGCGCCCGGTCGAGCTTTCGCCAGGCTTCGGCCGGTGCGTCGAAGACGCAGACGTCGTCGGGGACGCTCGTTCGCCAGAGTTCGCTGACGAAGAGCGGCAAGGCGAAGAGCAGCGGCGTGCGCGTGGCAAAGCCGAGCCCCAGCGCGAGCCCCGCGAACACCGGCCGCTCCGCGTCGAGGGCGAAGAGCAGGTAGAGCGCGGCGAGCGCTGCGGCGACGACGTGCGCCGCGTACCAGACCGTGCCCTGTTCCGCGGTGAAAAAATAGACGGTCCCGAACGCGAAGAGCAGCGCGAGGAGGACGTTGTCGCGCTCGCTTCGCGTGCTCCGGCCGAGCCGGCGAAGTTTCTCGAGAGCAAGGAAGAGAACGGCCGGGGCGATGCCCGCGAGAAGAAGGAAGAAGCGCCCGTCCGCGGTCGCTTCGGCCGACCCCGCGAGCCCCACCCAGGGCAGGACGAGCAGCGCGGGAAAAGGCGGGAACGGCACGTACCAACGCCCGTCGAACCGTGCGAAATCGTTCATCCCGGCGTAGGCGGGCGGGGCGGCGCCCAGGTCGAGCCGCCCGTCGAGCCAGGCCTCAGCGAGCAACGCAAAATGGTTCCAGGGCGTGTGCGCGGAGAGCGTCGCCTCCGCCGCACAAGCCAGAAATGCACCCGTCGTCACCAGGTAGACGAAGGCCGAAACCACGAACCGACGCTGCGGGCCGTCCGGTACCAGCCACGGATGCATCGGAGCGGGACGCTATCAGAGGCGCCTCGCCCGAGCGACGCCGCGTGCTAGGTTCGGCCCGACGTGGCAGCGCCAAGCTTCGTGGTCAAGCTGAGCGACCTCGAGCACGGGCCGAAGAAGGTCACGTTCGAGATCCCGGAGGACTGGCTCGCGCGCGCGATCGCGGAAGCCGACGCCAGCACGCGCGGCAAGCCGGGCGAGCTGACCGTCGAGCTCAGCAAGAACGGGAAAGACGTGCTCGTCCGCGGACGCGCCAGCGTCGAGGTCACGGTGCCCTGCGTCGTGACGCTGGACCCCCTGCCCTTCGATCTTCGCCCCGAGATCCTGCTCGTCTTGGAGCCGCGAGCCGACGGCGACGGCCGCGACAAGAAGCGAAAAAAGCCAAAACCGTCCCCGATCGGGACGAGCCCGGACAAGAGCCCGAAGAAACGGGGGAAAAAAGCACGGCTCGACGACGAGGCTGAACTCTCGGAGGAGGACGCCGCGCGGGACACCTTCGCTGGCGACGAGATCGTGCTCGACGACTTCCTCCGGGAATTCATCCTGCTCGAAATCCCACCGTACCCGCGCCGTTCGGACTTGCCTTCGGCGGAAGAAAGCCTAAGCTCCCGCCCCCTCGATGGGCCGGCTGATGAATCGAAGCCCGTCGATCCCCGACTTTTGCCGCTTCAGGGCATCCTGAAGCGCCTTCGGGGTGAGGACTAGAAGGAGTAGATCGTGGCCGTACCGAAGCGCAGAAAGAGCAGCAGCCGTCGTAACATGCGCAGGTCGCAGCACGACAAGGTGACCGCCCCCAACATCGTGCCTTGCCCGAACTGCTCGGCACCCATGGTGCCCCATCGGGTCTGCCCGTCCTGCGGGCACTACAAGTCGCGGGAAGTCATCAAGATCGATCCCACGAGCTGAGAACCCACCATCGGCCTATGAGCCGGATGTGGTTGAACCATTTTTGGTGACTCGGCAGTCGCGACGATCGTAGGAATCATCCATGGGCAGCGAGCGGCCCGGCAGCCAAATCGTCGGCACTGGGGCATACACGCCCGAGCGGATCCTCACGAACACCGAGCTCGCACGGCTGGTCGACACGTCGGACGAGTGGATCCAGCAGCGCACGGGAATGCGCGAGCGCCGCATCGCGCGGGACGACGAAACCGCGAGCGACATGGCGTACGAAGCGTCGAAGCGCGCGCTCGACGCCGCCGGCATGAAGGCGTCGGACCTCGACATGATCGTGGTGGGCACGATCTCGGGCGACCATCCGATGCCGGCCTGCGCGGCGTACCTCCAGCGCAAGCTCGGCGTTTCGCAGATCCCGGCTTTCGACGTGTCCGCGGCGTGCGCCGGCTTCCTCTACGGCATGTCGATCGCCGACAACTTCATCCGGACCGGCGCGCAGAAGCGCGTGCTCGTCGTGGGCGTCGAGCTCCTGAGCCGCATCCTCAACTGGCAGGACCGCGTGACCTGCGTTCTGTTCGGGGACGGCGCGGGCGCAGCGATCCTTGCCCCCGCGGGCGACGACGGTCGCGGCGTGCTGTCCACGCGCCTCTATACCGATTCCTCGCTCGCCGACTCGCTCTTGATCCCCGCCGGCGGGAGCCGCGAGGCGCTGACGGCCGAAGGGCTCGAGGCCAAGCGGAACAAGGTCTTCATGGTGGGGTCCGACATCTTCAAGGTGGCGGTGAAGAACCTGACCGCCGCCTCCCGCGACGCGCTCACCGCCGCGGGGCTCGAAGCCGACGCCGTTCGCTGGGTCGTGCCGCATCAGGCCAACCTCCGCATCATCAATCAGGTGGCGCTCCGGCTCGAGATCCCTCTCGAGCGATTCGTGCTCAACATCGAGCGTTACGGCAACACGTCGAGCGCCTCGATCCCGCTCGCTCTCGACGAAGGCATCCGGGACGGCCGCATCAAGCCCGGGGACACCGTGCTCATGTGCGCGCTCGGTGCCGGCATTTCGTGGGCCAGCGCGCTCGTGCGGATGTGACGACACCGTGATCGCCTGGCTCTTTCCCGGACAGGGCACGCAGGACGTGGGCATGGGCCGCGCTCTCCACGAGGCGTCGCCCGCAGCGCGCGCGGTGTTCGAACGCGCGGACGCGGCGCTCGGCTACTCGATCTCGAAGCTGTGTTTCGACGGCCCGGCGGAAGATCTCACGCTCACCGAGAATGCCCAGCCCGCGATCGTGACGGCGAGCATCGCAGCGCTCGCGGCGCTCCGCGAAATGCTTCCCGAGCTCCCGGCACCTCGCTTTGCGCTGGGGCATTCGCTCGGCGAGTACAGCGCACTCGTCGCCGCCGGCGCCCTCACGCTGGAGGACGCCGTCAGGCTCGTTCATCTCCGTGGCAAGGCCATGCAGGCTGCCGTCCCGCCGGGTGCCGGTGCGATGGCGGCGATCATGGGTGGCGACCCGGAGATCGTCGCCGCCCTCTGCCAGGACGCTGCCGCCGGCGACGTGCTGTCACCGGCGAACTTCAACGCACCGGGCCAGATCGTGATCTCGGGTGCGGCGGCAGCGGTGGGCCGCGCCGTGGAGCTCGCTCAGTCGAAGAAACTCAAGGCCATCCCGCTGAAGGTGAGCGCGCCGTTCCACTGTGCGCTGATGGCGCCGGCGGCGCGTGCCGTCGAAACGGCGCTGGGCGAGATCTCGCTCGGCCCGCTCGCCTTCCCGGTCGTTGCCAACGTCGATGCACAGCCGAACGCTCTCGTCTCGCGCGTGCCAGAGCTTCTCGTTCGCCAGATCGACGCCCCGGTCCGCTGGGACGCCTCGATCGTCTGCATCGCCGAAGCGGGCGTGACCCGAGCGCTCGAGATCGGGCCGGGCAAGGTGCTCGCGGGGCTCGTCAGGCGCATCGACAAGCGCATCAGCGTGCTCGGCGCCTTCGACACCGAGCGCTTCGCCGAGATACCCGGATTTCTCGGCTAGAGCACTCCGGGGAAGCCCAGCGGCGCTGCGTCAGCAGGTGGAGCGTACGCGCTTTCGCACCTTTTCCCTGCTTTTGCGGGAGGCGCACCCGAGAATCCGCTTTTCCTACCGTCCGGGCGTGCTAAACAGGCCGCCGCTCGCCGATCATGTTCGACCTCGCTGGCAAAGTAGCGCTCGTCACGGGCGGTTCGCGCGGCATCGGCCGTGCCACGGCGGAGGTTCTGGCCGAGCGAGGCGCGAGCGTCGTCATCACCTACGTCGGCAACGAAGCTGCAGCGCGGGAAACCGTGGAAGCGATCCAGAAAGCCGGAGGGAAAGCCGAAGCCGTTCGGCTCGACGCCGGCGACAGCGCGGCCTGTGAAACCGTCGTTGCCGAGGTGGCCAAACGAGCCGGCCGGCTCGACGTGCTGGTCGCCAACGCCGGGATCTCGCTCGACGGCCTTCTCTTGCGGCTCAAGGACGACGATTTCGAGCGCACGCTGGCCGTCAACCTGAAGGGCGCCGTGGCCTGCGCGCGCGCCGCCATCAAGGTGATGATGCGCGCGAAGACCGGACGCGTCGTGTTCATGTCGAGCGTCGTCGGCGAGATGGGAAACCCTGGCCAGACGGCCTATGCGGCGTCCAAAGCGGCCCTGCTCGGCGTGACGAAGACGATCGCCAAGGAATACGCGTCGCGCGGCATCACGGTGAACGTCGTGACGCCCGGCTTCGTGGATACCGAGATGACGCAAAGCCTGACACCGGAGGGCCGGGAAAAGATGCTGGCCGGCGTACCGGTCGGGCGCACGGGCACGGTTCGCGAGATAGCCGCCGCCGTGACCTACCTGGCCTCCGACGAGGCCGCGTACGTGACCGGCCACGCCCTGCGCGTCAATGGCGGCATGTACATGTAATTACTGGGGCATTTCCTTACACTCACAAAAACGCATGCAAGCGGGCGACTCACTGGTGTAGAGGCGCCCCAGAACGAAAGAGGCACCATGGCTGAAGGTCGCAACATCACGGCCGAAGTGAAGCGGATCATCAAAGAGCAGCTCGACGTCGACGAGAAGGACATCAAACCCGAGTCCACCTTCATCGACGACCTCGGAGCGGACTCGCTCGGCCTGGTCGAGCTGGTGCTGGCGTTCGAGGAAGCGTTCGAGATCGACATCCCGGACGAGGACACGGAGAAGATCCGGACCGTCCAGGACGCCGTCGACTACATCGAGAAGCATCTCGCTAGCTAGGTCCGGATCGCTCGGCCTGCGGGTTCGACGGGGCCCGCTCCGGCCGCGCGTCCGACGAAGAAGGCATGGAGCGCGTCGTAGTCACTGGCCTCGGCCTCGTCACGCCGAATGGAATCGGCGTCGATGCAAGCTGGCAGTCCCTCGTGAAGGGAGAGAGCGCGGTCGGCCCGATCACGCTCTTCGAGGGCACCGAGGCCTTCGCCACCCGCATCGCGGCGGAGGTGAAGAACTTCGAGCCGGCCGAGTTCATGGAGCGGAAGAAGATCAAGGAGGTCGGCCGCTTCATCCCGTTTGCGATGGCCGCCACCAAGATGGCCCTCGATCAGGCGGCGCTCGATCTCACGGACGAGGACCGCGAACGGGCCGGCGTGTTCATCGGTGTCGGGCTCGGCGGCCTCGAGAATCTCGAGCGCTGCACGCTGACGCTCGAACACAAGGGGCCGGGCAAGGTGAGCCCGTATTTCATCCCGTCGCTGATCGCCAACATGGCGGCCGGGCAGGTGTCGATCGCGTTCGGACTACGAGGGCCTACGCTCTCGCATACGAGCGCGTGTTCATCGAGCGCGCACGCGATTGGCGAGGCGCTGCGCTGGATGCAGCGCGGCGATGCCGACGTGATGGTCGCCGGCGGGGCCGAAGCGACGATCTCCCCGATCGGGATCGCCGGGTTCAGCGCGATGTTCGCGCTGAGCCGGCGCAACGACGATCCGGCCGGCGCGAGCCGGCCCTGGGATCGCGGTCGTGACGGCTTCGTGTGCGGCGAAGGCGCGGGCACTCTGGTGCTCGAAACGCTGACGCGAGCGAAGAAGCGCGGCGCGCGGATCCTGGCGGAAGTGACCGGATACGGCGCGACCAGCGACGCCTATCACATCACCAAACCTTCCCCGAACGGCGCGGGCGGCGCGCGCGCCATGCGCCTGGCATTGAAGGATGCGAAGCTCGCGCCCGACGCGATCGACTACATCAACGCCCACGGTACTTCCACCCCGGCCGGTGACACCGAGGAGTCGAAGGCCATCGCGGAGGTGTTCGGCACCTACGCCCTCGACAAGAAGCTCTGGGTGAGCTCGACCAAGAGCATGATGGGGCACTTGCTCGGCGCCGCCGGCGCGGTGGAGTCCGGCGTGTGCCTGAAGGCGATCGAGACCGGTGTCGTGCCGCCGACCATCAACCTCGTGGACCCTGACCCCGAGTGCGTGCTCGACTTCGTGCCGCTCAAGGCACGCGAGCGCCGCGTGCGGCGCGCGCTGACGAATTCCTTCGGTTTCGGCGGGACCAACGCCTGCTTGGTGTTCCAGGAGTTCGAGGGCTGAGTGTCGAGTGTGCCCGCGCACGCCGGGCGCTGACCTCGAATCCGATCGAGGCGGGACAGAAACCTCACCGCTTCCGTGAATTTCGATGCAATGCCCCTTCTGTCGAACCTCGGAGAGCCGGGTCGTCGATTCCCGCGACGCGGGAGCGGGCACGGTCGTGTGGCGGCGGCGAGCCTGCGATGGGTGTCAGCGGCGCTTCACGACCTACGAGCGCGTGGAGCATGCGCTCCCGATGGTCGTGAAGAAAGACGGGCAGCGCGAACCCTTCGACCGGGACAAGATCCTGAAGAGCCTGCGCATTGCGTGCAACAAGCGCCCCGTCGCCACCGACACACTGGAAGAAACGGCCGCCGCGCTCGAGCGGGAGCTTGCAGAACGAGGCGAGAAAGAGCTCGCGTCGCAGGTGATTGGTGAACGGGTGATGGCGCGACTCAAGGAACTCGACGGCATCGCCTACGTGCGCTTCGCGAGCGTCTACAAGTCTTTTCGCGACATCGACGAGTTCAAGACCGAGATGGACGAGCTCCTCTCGTCACGAGACGACAAGCGATGAAGGAAAACGAGCTCTCCATGATGCGCCGGGCGCTCGAGCTCGGCCGGCTCGGTGACCCGTCGCCGAATCCCCACGTCGGTTGCGTGATCGCTCAGGGCGACAAGATCGTGGCCGAGGGGCACCACGCCCAGGCGGGCGGCGATCACGCCGAAGTGGCGGCGTTACGCGTGGCCGGTGACGCCGCGAAAGGGGCCACCCTCTACGTCACGCTGGAGCCGTGCAACCACGAAGGTCGCACCGGACCCTGCGTCGATGCGATCCTCGCCGCGGGCATCCGCGCGGTGGTCATGGGCTGCCGCGATCCCAATCCGCGCGTGGCTGGAGGCGGGCTCGAACGCCTGGAGACTGCCGGCGTCGAGGTGAGAACCGGGGTGCTCGAGCCCGAGTGCGCGGAGCTCGTCCGGCCGTGGGCGCACTTCATCACGACGGGGACGAGCTACCTTGCCCTGAAGCTTGCCGTCTCCCTCGACGGGCGCATCGCCACCCGCACCGGTGCCTCCAAGTGGATCACCTGCTCCGAGTCACGGAGCCGGGTGCAACAGCTTCGCGCGCAGCACGATGCGGTGCTCGTGGGGGTGGCCACCGTCCTCGCCGACAATCCGCGCCTCACGGTGCGTGACGTGCCCGGCCGTAGTCCGATCCGCGTCATCGTCGACAGCAGGCTGCGAATCCCCGCCACCGCTCAGGTCGTGCAAACGGCCCAGCAAACCCCGACCTGCGTCGTGACGACGCCGGCTGCGCCCCGCTCGGCGGCGGAGGAGCTCGAAGCACTCGGCGTGCGCGTCATTCGCGTGCCGGCCACGGCCGAGGGGCGCTGCGAACCGAGCGCGATCCTGGAAGAGCTCGCCTCGCGCGAGGTCGTGAACGTCCTGTGCGAAGGCGGCGCGGAGCTCGCTGGTTCGCTGCTCGCGGCTCAGCTGCCGAAGGAACTCCACGTGTTCGTCGCGCCGGTGCTGCTCGGCCCGCGCGGCCGTCCCGGCGCCGTCGACTGGGCTGGCCCGGAGAGCCCGCCCGACGCGCCCCGCATCGACCCCGTGCACTGGGAACTCTGCGGCTCCGACGCCTACGTGTGGGGCCCGCTCGTGTCTCCGAAGAAGCGGACCTAGCGGTCTCGCAGGAACCCGGCGGGACACAGACGAGCGACCTGGCGAGCGAGGCCAGGGAGCCGACCTAGCGCGAGCCAAAATCCGGTGTTAGATTCGCAGGAAATGGCCCTGCGGGAGATCCTCGAATACCCCGACCCCCGCCTGCGGGAGGTCGCGGAGCCCGTCGCGGCAGTGACACCGGAAATCCAGACGCTCGTGGACGACATGGCCGAGACCATGTACGCGGCCCCCGGTTGCGGCCTCGCTGCAACGCAGCTCGGCGTCGCGCTGCGGATCTTCGTCGTCGACTGCGCGGAGGAGGACCAGCCGAGCGATCTACGCGTGTTCATCAACCCCGAGATCGTCGAGAAGGACGGCCAGGTGGTGTGGAGCGAGGGCTGCCTGTCGTTTCCTGGGGTGCGCGAGGAGATCAAGCGGGCTGAGCGGGTCAAGGTTCGCGCGTTGGACCGCGCGGGAAAGCCGTTCGAGACCGAGGCGGACGGCCTGCTCGCCGTCGCCATCCAGCACGAGACGGATCACTTGAACGGCGTCCTGATGATCGACAAGTTGAACGCGCTGAAGAAGCGGATGATGGGGCGAAAGCTCGCTCAGGCCCGCAAGGATCAGCGCGAGTCGCCCGCCGAGTAAAGGCCCGAGCGGCGTCGCCGGACACGCTAGAGCGCATCTCGTAATTCGTGGGATGGTGCGGAGCTCTAGCCACCCGCGAAGCGGGTGAGGGGGAGAAAAATGGCTGCGCCATTTTTCGGGGGCGGGACGCCCCCAGAAACAGAGTAGAGCTGCGCTGCGAAGCAGCGCGCGTGGCGGAGCCACGCCTCGGAATTGGCGAAGCCAATTACGAGATATGCTCTACCGCGACAGCGGCCGCGAAAAGAGCGCGGCCTCGAGCTGAACGCCGCGGGCACGCAGGGTATCGGCCACGCGCGGCACGCTGCCGCTCGACACGAAACTGCCCTCGATCGCTCCCCCCGCTGCGGTGCGATCGGCGATGAAGGTGTAGATGTCCGCGAGGTCGATGCCGTCGGCACGCACGCCGGTGATCTCGGCGATGCGGACGGCGCGGTGGCGCCCATCGCGCAAGCGGAGCACCTCGACGGCAATGTCGAAAGTGCCGGCAACGAGCTCGCGGGCGGCGGCGAGGGGCGATGCCCCGTGCGTCGACAGCTCCACGGCGAGCCGCGACAGCGCGCGGCCGAGGCCCGAGCCGGGACGCGAGGCGACAATCCCGTCGGCTCCTTCACCCGTCGCGTCGGCAACGGCCGTCACCAGGCCGGCCGGGGCGAGATCGACCATCAAACGGCCACCGGGCACGCGGGCGGCCAGACGCACGGCACGCTGCAGGTGGTCGGGCGGCTGAGCGGCATCGACGCGTGGCATGCCGGGCAGCGGCGGCTGGCTCTGGTCGGAGACCCAGATCGGCGTGCCCTCCACCGGCGTCATCGCCAGCGCCCCGAGCAGCGCATCGGCACCGCCGTCGCGAGCCCCCACCACGAGCAGGTTGAGCCGTGCCACCAGGCAGTGCTGAAGAAACGTGGCGATCGCGCGCGACACCGTACCGCGCCGCACGAGGTCTTCGAGCGTATGGAGGGAGCGACGAGGCCTGCGAAAAAACAGCACGCTGCCGCTCGACGAACCGCTCCCGAGTGCCACTTGCAAGATCGCGCCGCCAGGCAGTCGTCGCTCGAAGAACGGTTCACCGGCCTGGAACGCGGAGCCCGACTGCTCGCACAAGCGGTGGATGGTCCAACCGAGCGCGAGCTCCGAGGAGAATCCGGGCTCCAGGCTGGTCGGTCGCCCCGCCCGCGCCACGGCGATCCGGTCGTACCGAGGAACCCCAATCTCGATCACGCTTTCGTCGGCGATGAGCTCCGCGAGCGGCCCGAGCTCGAGCAACTCGGCCCGAGCTCGTCCGAGAACGCGCTCGCCCGAAAGCCCCCCTGCATCCGGCTCCATCGACTGCCAGGTCTCCTTCAGCAGCCGTTCGACGGCTTGCTCGAGCGAGGGGTCACCCGATCGATTGAGATCCCGCCCGGTGCCGAGCCGTTCCGCCACGCGGGCGACCAAGGCGCCGATCACCTCGCTCGGCTCGGTGTGTTCGCTGAGCTCTTGGCCGTCGGGGGTGCTCCGGCTTCCCGCACCCGGCCCGTCGAACGAGATGGCGGTGGGACGCCCCGGCTGCTCCTCCGGCATGGCCGTGTGGCGCCCGGAGCTCGACTCCATTTCGCCCGGTGTGGAAGGCGGCGCGGAATCGGTCCGCGATGTCGTGCGTGCGGACTCCGGCTCGAGCGGCCCCTCGTCGAAGGCCTCCCCGCTCTGCACGATCTTCAGAACGAAATCCCCGACATAGATCTTGTCACCCTCACGGACGATCGTGGCCTGGGTGATGCGACGGCGGTTCACGTACGTGCCGTTCGTGCTGTTGAGATCGGTCACGATGAAACGACCGTCGCGGTAGAGCACCCGGGCGTGGCGCTTCGACACGTTGCCCTTCGGCAGGACGATGTCGTTCCCCTGCACGCGGCCCACGCTGATTTCGGACCCGGCGAACTGCTCCTGGCGCTCGCCCCCGCCTTTCTCGTGGATCAGCACCGCGAACGTCGGGGGCTTGGCACCGGAACTCGACGAAATCACGGCATAACCATGTCGAACCGGGGCACCCGGTGTCAATCAATGGCCGGTTTGCGAGGCTCTATCGAGGCGCCGCCCGGCAGCTCGCTTCAGCCGCGCTGGACGGGGCGTTCGCCACCGACATCGCGGGCAACGAGATCCAAGAGCTCGCCGGCAAGCGCCATCACGTCGCGCTCGCTAAAGCCGCCAGCCCGAAACTCGCGGTAGATCGTGCGCGCGAGAGTGGCGACCGCCTCGGGGTCGCTCGTTCGGGTCGTTGGCAGTGTGGGTGCATTCATGGTCGGCTGAGCGCTCGCGTAATTCAAGATTGGTGCCGAGACATAGAACGGGATCTTTGCGGGATAAACGGCTCAATTGGGGTCCGTCAGCGCGAATACCAGTTCGCACTCGGGCGCGAACCGGATGGAAGGGGTGCAAGTCCTTACGCGCATTGGGGAAACTGGTCTGACCAACCTGCGCGCTGGTTCAACCAGACGGGCGCATCGAGCCTGGGCGTCTCAGTCCAGCCGGTAGTCGAGGACGGTCTCCTTCGACGGCCGCTCGATGCTGGAGAGCAGGCTCGTGATGAGCTCCCGTCCTTGGTCGTCGAAGTAGAGGGCCTCGCCCACGCGCGGCGACTGGCAGGACGGGATGGCGACGCCGTTCCGATGAAACTTCACGCCGCCCGAAAGCTTTCGCTGGATGGCGAGGTGAGCGCCGAGCCAGCGTCCGGTCCGGCGGTCGCGCACGGCGACGCAGACGTTGCCGCGGAAGTGATATTCGGTATTTCGCGTGATGTAGAGGCGGTGAACCCGGCGCTCCGGCCCGGCGTAGCTGTCGGTCTGCATGGCTCTGTCTCCTTGGGTCGCGATCAGAAAGCGGATCGGGTGATTGGGCCCAATTTCCAGGGCGGCGCTGGCCTTCGGCGGCCGCGACTTGCCGCGTTGTTGCACCAGGACCTCGCCCGCGGCGTACGATCCCTTCGTGGCCGGTCGTCGACCCCTGGAGCCCCGCCCTGCCCGGCGATCGCCGGTGAGGTGTTCCGCGTGCGCAAGCTGAAGGGGCCCGGCCTCCGCAAGGCACGCGGTGCCGGTCTGCTCGATCGGCGCACCGTCGAGCTCTGGCGGAGCAACGACTACCGGCTGCGAGAGCTTTTCGAGTGCGCCGACGTGATGAGCGAAGGCGCGACACGCAGCGAGCCGGACGGAGCGACGTACTACGGCTCGACCAGCGTGCTCCTGCCGTTCGCTTCGCGCGGTGGCGCGGTGCCCGACGAGCTCGGGCGCGAAATCGCATCCCTCGTTGCGGCGGATCCCCACGCCCGAATCCGCGCCGTGCGCATCGCTTGCCTCGAGGCGCAGGTGCGTTCGGCCGGGCCGATCGGTCGCGTTCGCGCCGAGCTTTCCGTTCGGCACGACGCTCGGGGCGTGCGCGTGGACGTGGACGTCGAGGCGCGCGTCTTCACGGATGCCGTTCCCGCTACGCCGCGCCGCACCGACGGCGAGGAGCCGAAGCGTGGGGCGCGCGGAGCTTGACGTTCGTCAAGGCCAAAGTTGTTTCCGACGCCACTACATTGTGACCACGTCGTGGTCGCGACAACGCTCCGAGGCGTCGCACCTCCACGCACGCATCGGTGCGCGGGATCGAGGCGAGCACACGTGAGCGTAGAAGACAAACCTGAGCTCCTGCCGCCGGCTCGCGGTTCGGTAACAGGCGACCCACTTGACAGGCGCACGCCATGGGAAGAGTGATAGCTAGCGTTTCGGATCGCAGGGCCATGGGTCGCAGGAAGCAGCGCGACGAAAAGATCATTCACGTCGTGTTCGGTCCTGGTGGCGGCCGCATGCAGAGGCGCGACCATCGGGCTGGGCCCGGCGCCGCGCCCCCGGCCGACGGCAGCCGTGAGCCACTGACGGATCTGTTCACGTTCGGTGAGATCGCGCGGCTGCTCGGCATCTCGCCGACGCGGCTCCGAACACTGGACAGGGCGGGGGTCGTTTCGCCGACCGCGCGGCGCCGAGGCCGGCGCGCCTACACGTTCTCGGACCTGATTGCCCTCAGGACTGCCCAGCAGCTCCTTGCCCAGCGCGTGCGGCTGCGCGACGTCACGCGCGCCGTCTCGGCCCTCAGGCGGACGCTGCCGAAGGTGACGCGGCCGCTGCAGGAGCTCCGCATCGTCTCCGACGGCCAGCGCGTGGTGGTGCGCAGCCAAGACGGCGCCTTCGAGCCCCTGACGGGCCAGATGGTGCTCGACTTCGAGGTGAAAACGCTGCGCGACGACGTGGTCCGCGTGCTCCGGCCTTCAGCCGGGCGTGAACGCGCCCGCACGGCTTACGAACTCTATCTTCGCGCGAGTCAGCTCGACGAGGAGCCTCTCTCGATGGACGAAGCGGAGCGGCTCTACCGCGAGGCCATCACGCTCGACCCCTGGCTTGCCATCGCCTACACGAACCTCGGCAACATTCGCTTCCGGCGCCAGGACGGCACGAACGCGGAGCAACTCTACAAGAAGGCGCTCGAGATCGATCCACGCCAGCCCGAGGCCCAGTACAACCTCGGCTACGTGATGCTCGAGCGGGGTGACCCCGACGTGAGCATCCCGCTGTTCCTTGGCGCCATCGAGAGCGACCCGAAATTTTCGGACGCGTATTTCAACCTGGCGATGGCCTACGAGCAGATCGGCGAGTCGCAGAAAGCGCGACCGTACTGGAAGAGCTACATCATGCTCGAGCCGTCCGGCACCTGGACCGAGATCGCCAAGCGACACCTCTAAACATTCTCCTTTACGCAAGGAACAGATCGAGGGAAACGGGCGTTAGGGTGCGACGATGAAACGGGCGTGGATCGGAACGGTGGCGCTGGCGGTGGGTTGCTTCGTGAGGCCTGCTTTCGCGCAGACCGCGCCGCCCCCACCGGTACCTCCGGCTCCCGCTGCCCCCGCACCCGCCGCTCCCGCCCCGGCCGCTCCGCCTCCCGCCGCCGCTCCCGCTCCGGCCGCTCCCGCTCCGGCGGCACCGCCTCCCGCCACCGAACCGGCTCCAGCCGCCGCACCGGCACCGGCTCCGGCCGCTGCGCCAACCACGACCGCTCCACCGGCTCCCCCGCCCCCTCCGCCCGCTCCCGCCGTCGCCGAACCACCAGCTCCCCCGGCACCACCGGCCGAGGACGACCCGCGCCCGATCCGGCAACGGCGCCCGTGGGCGATCGGCGGTGAGCTCGGGTGGAACGGGCTTGCCGGCCTCGGCCTCAACGCAAGCTTTCACCCGATCCCGTACCTTGCCGCCGATGTTGGCGCCGGGCTGTCCGCCGTGGGCTGGAAGCTCGGCCTCCGTCTTCGCGCCAACGTCCTGACCGGCAACTGGACGCCGGTGTTCGGCGTCGGGCTCCTCTACGGGCTCGGCAGCGGCGGGGAACCGGTCGAGGTGGCTGGGCAAAATGGTGAAGGCGCCGCGATTGCGGAGATCCTCGGCTCTCCGTACGTGCAGGCCGTCACCGGCGCGAACTACACGAGCGACGGCGGCTTCGTGTTTCACGCCACCGCCGGCTACGCGTTCCTGCTCAAGAACAACGTCCGCTACATCTCAGGCTCGCCGGTGACCTTCGAGAGCATCAAGTCGGCGACGGGAAGCGGCATCGTGCTCTCGGTCGCCTTCGGTTACGCGTTCTGATCGCTCACAACCGCCGGTGCGAAAGACTCGGTAGCGAAGCCCGCACCTCGGTGAGCCTCGAGCGCTCGACCCGCCCGAGCGCAAACCCGAGCCCGTCGGACGCCTCGGCGACGACCGTACCCCACGGATCGACGACCAGCGCGTGCCCGTACGTCGTGCGGCCGAAAGGATGCTTCCCGCACTGGGCGGCGGCGGCGACGTACGTCTGCGATTCGATGGCGCGGGCACGGAGCAGGACCTGCCAGTGGTCCTTGCCGGTGTGCAGCGTGAACGCCGCGGGAACGAGCAGGATCTCGGCCCCGCGGTCGACGAGCGCACGGTAGAGCTCGGGGAACCTGAGGTCGTAGCAAATGGAAAGACCGACCGAGAATCCTCCGGCACGGGCGACGACAGGTTCGATGGCGCCGGGCGCGGTCGACGAGGACTCGCGGAGCGTGGTCCCGTCCGCAAGGTCGACGTCGAAGAGGTGGATCTTACGGTAGCGGGCGACGAGTGCACCGCCCGGGTCGAAGACGACCGCGGTGTTGAACGGCGGGGCGCCGTCCTCGTTCCGCTCCGGCATGCCCCCGCCGACGACGGTGACCCCGTGCTCGCGAGCGAGCCCGGCGAGCGCGCGCTGGATCGGAGCATCGCCGTCACCCAGCCGTTCGGCGTGAGCGCGCCGGTCCTCGTCGCGGCCCATGAAGGCGAAGTTCTCGGGCAGGACGATGAGCCTCGCTCCGCGTCGAGCTGCGTCGCCGACCAGTCGCGCGGCGGTGGCGAGGTTCGCCCCCACGTCTTCGGCGCTCGTCAGCTGGAGTGCCGCGACGTCGAGGCTCGGGGCCGAAACCGAAGCGTCCGGGTCCATGGGCGCCAAAGCTTACCCGATGGGCCGGGCGCCCCAAGCTCCCAAGGCTCGGGCGACCCGTGGCAGACTGTCGGACGAGCGTGAGGCCGCCCTTCTACCGCCCGTGACCGACAAACGCACCGACGAGATGCAGACGTTCGACCCTGGCCGGCGCGACCGGCCAAGTGGGTCGCCGGGCCTCGTCCTGCTCTATGCCGGTGAGTTCGCGGCCCTGCCGGCGGCATGGGCACTCGGGGCCGGCCCGGTGACGCTCGGTCGCGACGCCGGCGTGGAGCTGGTTCTACCGGTGACCGCCGTCTCGCGCCGCCACGCCGAGGTGCGGCGCGACGGCGCGCGATATCTCGTGCGCGACCTCGGTAGCAGGAACGGCACGCTGGTGAACGGCCACCCGGTGGTCGAAGCGGAGATCGAACCGCTCGACGAGCTTCGCGTCGGCGACGCCGTGCTCAAGGTCGTCGCCGAGGGGGCGGAGGACTACGCGAAATACCGCATCGACGGCAGTATGGTCGGGGCAGCCAAGCGCCGCGCGCGGCACCCGAGCGCCCTCGTCGGGGGCCTCTTGATCGACGAGATCGTCGAGGAACTCGAGCGGATTGCGGCGGCGCCTCTCAACGTGCTCCTGCTCGGCGCCAGCGGAACGGGCAAAGAAGTCGTGGCCTCCGAGCTCCACCGGCTGAGCGGTCGCGCCGGCCGCTTCGCCGCCGTGAACTGTGCGGCGATCCCGCCGAACCTGCTCGAGAGCGAGCTCTTCGGCTACAAGCGCGGCGCCTTTTCGGGCGCCGATCGCGACAAGCCGGGCCTGATCCTGGCCGCTGACGGCGGCACACTCCTGCTCGACGAAATCGGAGACATGCCGCTCGACGCGCAGGCAAAGCTGCTCCGCGTGCTGCAGGTGCGGGAGGTCTTGCCCGTCGGTGCGACGACGCCGGAACCGGTGGACGTGCGCGTGGTCTGCGCCACGCATCGGGACCTCGGTCGCCTGCAGCGCGAAGGAAAATTCCGTGAGGATCTGTTTGCCCGCCTGAACGAATACAAGGTGCACTTGCCGCCCCTCTGCGAACGCAAGGAGGACGTCTACGCGCTCGTCACGAGCTTCCTCACCCGCCTCGGGCGGCCGGACCTCAAACCGACGTTTCCGTTCATGACGGCGCTCATCAACTACGACTGGCCGTACAACGTCCGCGAGCTCGAGGCCTGCATCAAGCGGTCGGTAGCGCTCGCCGACGGCCCCGTGCTGCTCCCCGAGCACCTGCCCGAAGCGGTGATGGAAGCGATGGACGGCTACGGCAACAAGGCCACCCTGCTCGACGACGCACGCCTCCGGCCGCCCCCGCCCGCCGAGGGGGCCCCGACCGAAGCGGCGCTCCGGGCCCTGCTCGAAACCCACCGTGGCAACGTGGCCGCCGTGGGCCGGGAGCTCGGCAAGGCCCGGATGCAGATCCACCGCTGGATGAAGCGCTACGAGATCGAGATCGAGGATTATCGGGGTTGACGCTCGACGACCGAACCCGTAGCTGACCCGCGCGCTTGGCCACCAGAAAAAGCTCGAAGACCTCAGGCGACGGCAAACGCCCGCGGCGACGCAGCGGCTCCGGCGGCTCCGGCGGTACGGGCGGCGACGGCCCCGCCCAGCTCGGGTTGTTCGTCGAGGAGAACGTCGCGCTCCACGACCTCGCGCAAACACGGTACCTGAACTACGCGCTCAGCGTCATCACGAGCCGCGCGCTGCCGGACGTACGCGACGGCCTGAAGCCCGTGCAGCGCCGCATCCTCTACACGATGTGGCTCGAAGGCATCCGCCCCGACTCCAAGCACAGGAAGTGCGCGAAGATCGTCGGCGACGTGATGGGCGGCTACCATCCGCACGGCAACGAAGCCATCTACGACGCGCTGGTCCGGCTCGCGCAACCGTTCAGCTTGCGCGCCCCGCTGATCGACGGCTCCGGCAATTTCGGCTCACTCGACGGCGATCCGGCGGCCGCCATGCGTTACACCGAGTGCCGCCTCGGTCCGGTGGCGAGCCTCTTGATCGACGAGCTCGACCAGAACACGGCGCCGTTCCGACCGAACTACGACGGCACGAAATCGGAGCCGATTGTCCTGCCGGCCCAGCTTCCTCACCTGCTCGTCAACGGCACGACCGGCATCGCCGTCGGTATGGCCACCAACATCCCGCCGCACAACCCGGAAGAAGTGTGCGCGGCGGCGCTCCGCCTGCTGGACGCCCTGGTCCAGGGCAAGCAGCTCTCCACGCGCGAGCTCTGCCGCACGATCAAGGGCCCGGATTTTCCGACCGGCGGCGAAATCATCTCGACGCCGGACGAGATGAAACAGATCTACGAGACCGGTCAGGGCACCATCCGCGTGCGTGGCACGTACCGCGCCGGCAAGGACGGCCGCGCCAGCAAGACCGTGCAGATCACCAGCGTGCCGTACGGGGTGAACAAGGCGACGCTGGTCGAACGCATTGCCGAGGTGGCGATGGCCCGCAAGCTGCCGATGCTGCTCGACGTGCGCGACGTCTCGACCGACGACGTCTGCATCGAGCTCGAGCTGAAAAAGGACGCCGATCCCGAGCTCGTACTCGCCTACCTCTACAAGAACACGCCGCTTCAGTCGGGCTTCGCCGTGAACATGACGTGCCTGGTACCGACCGAAAATCCCGAGGTCGGGCGGCCCGAGCGGCTCGAGCTGCACTCCGTGCTCTGGCATTTTCTCCACTTCCGGCTGGAGGTGGTGACCAAGCGCCTCCAGAACGAGCTCGAGGGCCTGGAGCGGCGCATCCACATCCTGGCCGGCTTCGCCAAGGTGTTCGATGCGCTCGACGCCATCATCAAGATCATCCGCAAGTCGGACGGCAAGGCCGACGCGCAGAAGACGATCATGGCGCGCTACGATCTCGACGCCGAGCAGACCGACGCGATCCTGGAGCTTCGCCTGTATCGCCTGGCGCGGCTCGAAATCCTGGTCATCAAGAAGGAGCACGACGAGAAAAAGCGCCGCGCGAAGGAGATCCGCGTGCTGCTCGGCAGCACGGCCGCGGCCGAAAAAGGGCGATGGGCGATCGTGCGGCAAGAGCTCGAAGCGGTGGGGCAGAGCTTCGGCAAGAACGGCAAGCGGCGGACGGCGATCGTCAGCGTCGGCGAAGAGCCCGAGTTTTCGGACGAGGATCTGATCGTCGCGGAAGACGCCTACGTGCTCCTGACCAGCGACGGCTGGGTCAAGCGCCAGAAGGAGATCAAGGACACGCAGGCGACGCGGCTCCGCGACGGTGACAGCGTGCTCGCTTGCGAGGTCGGCTCGACGCGAGCCTCGGTCGTGTTCCTCTCGAGCTTCGGCAGCGCGTACACGGCGCGGATCATCGATATCCCCGCCACCACGGGCTACGGCGAACCGATCCAGAAGCTCTTCAAGCTCAAGGACGGGGAGCGCATCCTCGCCGCCTGGTCGCTCGATCCTCGCGCCACGGGGCCGCTCGGCGCGACGCCGGAAAAACCAGGCAAGACATGGGCCGTGGCCGCCACGAGCGACGGGTTCGCCCTCGCTTTCGGCCTCGAACCGTTTTCCACGCCGAGCACGCGGGCGGGCCGCCGCTTCGCCAAGCTCGGCGAGGGCGCCCAGGTCGTCGGGGTCGACAAGCTGTCCGGCGGGGAAACGCTGATCACCGCCACCCGTGGCCGGCGCGCCCTGCTCTGCGATGCCGACGAGGTGAGCTTCCTCGGCGGCCCGGGCAAGGGCGTCACGCTGATGAAGCTCGCCGACGACGACGCCGTGATCGGCTTTCGGGCGGCGCGCGGCCCCCGCGATGTCTTGACCGTCGAGACCTCGATGGGCGGCGAGCAGCGCGTCGGAACCGCCACCTACGAAAAGAGCAGCCGCGGCGGGCGCGGGCGCGAGATCATCAAACGCGGGAACCTGGTGCGCACCGTGCTCGAACCGCCGGCGGCGCCGGCACCGCTCGAGGAGGGCCGCTGATGCCGAAATACACGGCCGAAAGCATCACCGTGCTCGAGGGCCTCGAGCCGGTGCGCAAACGCCCCGGCATGTACATCGGTGGCGTCGGCGCCGCAGGCCTCCATCACCTGGTCTGGGAGATCGTCGACAACGCGATCGACGAAGCGATGAACGGCCATGCGAGCGACGTGGCGGTGACCCTGCACAAGGACGGCCAGTCGGTGACGGTGAGCGACGACGGTCGCGGTATTCCGGTCGACATTCATCCGAAGCACAAGAAATCGGCAATCGAGATCATTTTTTCGACGCTGCACGCCGGCGGAAAATTCGGCGACGAAAACTACAAGACGGCAGGCGGCCTTCACGGTGTCGGCGCTTCGGTCGTCAACGCCCTTTCGTCCGAGCTCGTGGCCACGGTGAAGCGCGACGGCGCGGAATGGCGCATGGAGTTTCGCGGCGGCAGCGTGGCCCACAAGTTGAAGCGCGTGGGCGCCGCGCGCGGCAGCGGCACCACGGTGACGTTCCGGCCGGATCCGACCATTTTCCCGCGCACCGATTTCAATCCCGATACCATTCGCGAGCGGCTCGAGATTGCGAGCTACCTCCACCGCGGGTTGACGGTGCGCTTCTCGGACGAGACGCGCGGCGAAAAGCACGTTTTTTCGCACGCCGAGGGGATCGTGGAGTTTTTGCATCGCATCGTGAAGGAGGGCACCCGGCCCGCGGTGCACGAGCAGCCCTTCTCCTTCGCCCGTGACGACGACACGCGACTCGAGGTCGCACTCAAGTGGACGGAAGCGACGGAGGAAAAACTCAAGAGCTACGTGAACGGCATCCCGACGGGTTCGGGCGGCACCCACGAGAACGGCCTCCGTTCGGGCTTGGTGAAAGCGGTGCGCAACTACATCGACACGCACGGGCTCTTGCCTCGCGGCGTCACCATCACCGCCGAGGACATTCGCGAGGGTCTCGCCGGGGTGCTCAGCGTGTTCCTGAAGGATCCGCAGTTCCAGGGCCAGACCAAGGACCGCCTGAACAACCCCGAGGTGCAGTCGCTGGTGGACGGCTGGATCCGGCCGGCGCTCGAGCAATGGATGAATTCGAATCGCAGCGTGGCCGAGCAGATCGTCGCGCGCGTCATCCTCGCCGCACGCGCTCGCGAGGCGTCACGCGCGGCGTCCGCGGAGGTCACGCGGCGGAGCGCCACCAGCGGCCGGCTCACGCTACCGGGCAAACTGAGCGATTGCCTGTCGACGAACCGCGAAGCGACGGAACTCTTCATCGTCGAGGGCGATTCGGCCGGCGGCTCCGCCAAGCAGGGTCGCGATCGCGGGTACCAGGCCATCCTGCCGCTGCGCGGCAAGGTACTGAACACCGAAGGGCTCTCGACCGCGAAGGTGCTCGAGAACAAGGAACTGCAGGACCTCTTGACGGCGCTCGGCTGCGGCGTCGGGGCGGGTTTCGACCTCGGCCGGCTGCGCTACCAACGGGTCATTTTGCTCGCCGACGCCGACTCCGACGGCCACCACATCACGACGCTCTTGCTCACGTTCCTCTACCGGCACCTACCGGAACTGATCAAGAACGGCAGGGTCTTCGTCGCCGTGCCGCCGCTCTACCGCATCGACATCGGGCAGGCGACACATTGGGCCGCCGACGATGCCGACCGCGACCGCATCCTGAAGGAGCACGCCAAGGCGAACGCGAAGCCGGACATCACGCGCTTCAAGGGGCTCGGCGAGATGATGCCGAAGGTGCTGTGGGACACGACGCTCAATCCGAAGAGCCGGCGCCTGCTCCGCGTCTCCATCGCCGACGCGCTGGAGACGGACCGCATCGTCGGTGAGCTGATGGGAAAAGATCCCGGAGCGAGATTCCGCTTCATCATGGACCGCGCCGACGAGGCCGAAGACCTCGACGTCTGATGGATTTCTTGAAGGAAATCCGGCCTTCGGGGTTGAGAAAGGCCCGGCTCTGGGCTATCGCCGGTTGCCCCGCGTGCGCCCCCTGCCCTTTCTTCTGCTGCTGACGCTGCTTTTGGCGCCAGTTCGGGCGCTCGCGCAGACCACTCCGCCCCCCGCGGCGGCTCCCGCCCCCCCGGCCGGGTCCGCAACCCCCCCGGCGAGCCCCCCAAAGTCGAGCGCAGCGCCGGGGGCGCCGAGCGCCCCCGCCGGAGCTTCCACCCCGGCCCCCGAGCCCGACGAGCCGGAGGCTCCGACCGTTGTCATTCCACCGAGCGAAGCCGAACTCGCCGAAGGCCTGCCGATCCTCTCCATCGACGTGGGCGGCAATCGCCGCGTCACCGCCGACGACGTGCGCGCGTACCTGAAGGCTCGCGTCGGCATGCCGTTCTCGTCCGAATCGCTGACCGACGACGTCCGCGAACTCTACGGGTCGGGCTTCTTCGACGACATCGAGGTCGACCTCGAGCGCCAGGACAACGGCGTGCGCCTGCGGCTCTTGGTCCGCGAACGACCAAGCGTGTCCAAGATCCTGTTCCAGGGGAACGCGGAGGTCGAGGACGACGACATGAAGGAGGGCATCGAACTGAAGGAAGCCACCGTCCTCAGTCGTCCTGCCATCCGTCGCAGCGTGCAGAAGATCCGCGACCTGTACGCCGAGAAGGGCTTCTTCCTCGCCGAGGTCGAAAGCAGCATCCTGCCGTCGAGCGAGGGCGAGGTGGAGGTGAAATTCACCATCACCGAGCACAATCAGGTGAGCGTTCGCCGCGTGACCTTCATCGGCAACGAGAACGTCTCGACCGAAGAACTTCGCGGCCTGATGTTCACCGGCAATTCGGGCTTCTTCCTGTTCGGGTCGGGCGGGCCCTTCCGGCAAGACGCGTTCGAGCGCGACGTGGCCGTGATCAGCGCCCTCTACTACGACCGCGGGTTCCTCGCCGTCTCGATCGGGACGCCGCGTATCATGTTGACCCCGGATCGGAGCGGCATCGAGGTCTCGATCACGATCGAGGAGGGCCCCCGCTTTCGCATTCGGCAGTTGCGCGTCTACGAGCGGGGGCCGGACGGACGGGAGGTCGATCCGATCGAGGGCCGCCGGAACCTGACCATGATGGTGCGGGCGAAAACCGGCGACTACTTCAACCGCGCGGCGCTGCTCGAGGACCTCCAGGCCGTTCGCACGCTGTACCGCGACCACGGCTACGCCAACGTGGACGCCACCCCGCAAACGAACCTCGATCCGTCCACCAACGAGGTCGACGTTGTGGTTCCGGTCGAGCGCGGGCCGCTCGTGCGCTTCGAGCGCATCGAGGTGCGCGGGAACTCGAAGACGCGCGACAAGGTGATCCGCCGCGAAATGGAAGTCGCCGAGGGTGAACTCTTCCACGAGACGCTGCTCGACAAGTCGAAGCGGCGGATCAATGCGCTCGGCTACTTCGAGCGCGTCGACGTCTCCACCGAGCAGGGCTCGGCGCCCGACAAGATGAACGTCTACATCGAGGTCAGCGAGCGCCCGACCGGCACGTTCCAGGTCGGCGCCGGCTTCTCGAGCGTCGAGAACTTCATCGTCACGATGCAGGTCCAGCAGGCAAACCTGTTCGGCAACGGGCAATCCCTGTCGCTCCAGGGCCAGCTTTCCGGGCTCCGCCAGCAGGTCGACCTCAAGTTCTACGAGCCGTACCTGCTCGACAGTCCGTTCAACGCCAGCATCGACCTTTACGATCAGCTGCGCACTTATCAGGACTTTTCGCAGCAAGCGATCGGCGGATCGCTCACCATCGGTTACCCCGTGCTCGATCCCGAGCTGAACGCTTCGATCAGCTACACGGGTGAACAAGACATCGTCTCGACGCAGGCTCAGTCGACCCTGCTCGGCACGTCCTCGCGCGTCAGCGTGTTCCGCAGCCTGCCGCTGGCGAACCTGTTCAACGACGGGTTCACCTCCAGCATTCGCCCGGCGCTGACCTTCGACACCCGCGACAACCGTCTGTTTCCGACGTCCGGCATCTACCTCTACGGCTCGACGGAGTTTGCGGCCAAGGCCTTCGGCTCCGAGAATCAGTTCCTCCGCTACCGGCTGATGGGGCGCTTCTACTACCCGCTCCCGCTCGGCGCCGTCATCAAACTCAACATGGAGTTCGGCCACGTCACGAGCCCCGCGGAAGAAGGCGTGCCGATCTTCGCGCGCTTCTTCCTCGGCGGCATCTTCGACGTTCGCGGCTTCAACTACCGCACGATCGGGCCGCGCGTCGGGCTCACGACCTCCACCGATCCGAACAGCTTGCCGATCCCGAATGGCGCCAACATCGGCGGCAACATGCAGTACTTCCAGAACCTCGAGCTCGAGGTTCCGATCGTCGAGGCCGTGGGGCTCAAGGGCGTGGTGTTCCTCGACGCCGGCAATGCCTGGAACCTCGAGCAGAACTACTGCAAGGCCGGTGGCGTCGCGATCCTGTACGACGAGGTGAGCCCCTGCTTCACCGGCATCGACACCCTGACCACCCTCAGGACCTCCTGGGGCTTCGGATTTCGCTGGTTTTCGCCGCTCGGACCGCTTCGGTTCGAGTGGGGTTTCCCTTTCAAACCCCTCCCCTACGAGGAGTCGAGCGTCTTCGAGTTCACGATCGGAAACTTCTTCTGAGGAATATCTTTCCTCGTTCCAGCGTATGATGCCGGGCCCGGAGGCGTGGTGATGTCGAATCCCGAGAGAGACGATGCCCCAACGTCGCCCCCGCCAGCCTTGAGGCCTGACTCGTTGCGCTCGCCGGTCAGTGGCACGCGCGACGACGCCGCCGCCACGGGCACCGACACCGACCTCAGCCTGACGGAGCCGTCGGGCCGCAATCCCGACACGTTGATGTCGCTCCCACGGCCGACACCGCACGGCGAGCTACCGGTCGATGCGCGGATCAACGAGCTCGAGGACCGTCTTTCGGCACTCGAAACCCGCCTCGCCACCGTCGAGCGATCGCGCGATCCGCTGGCCGGCGGCAGGGCCACGCCCTGGTGGTTTTGGCTGGTGTTCTTGCTCGGACTCGCCGTCACCTGGCGCGCCCTGGAACTGCTCCGCTAAAGTACTGAAATAACGTCGTTTTTTCGGCGTTTCGGGCGCATCTTTCGCTGGTTGAGCGCCCCCCCTGGCTGGGGTACGAAACCATCGCCCCGGGAGCGCCCCCTCGCGCCTCGGGAGGCCACCGACGATGCCGAACGAACAAGAGCCCCCGACGCCGCCCCAGCACCCGCAAGAGCTGCCCGTGAGCATCCAGGACGAGATGCGCACGTCGTACCTCGACTACGCGATGAGCGTCATCATCGGTCGCGCCATCCCCGACGCGCGCGACGGGCTCAAGCCCGTGCACCGGCGGATCCTCTACGCGATGCGGAGCCTGAACCTGCAGCCGGGCGGCGCGCACCGAAAGTCCGTCACCGTCGTCGGCGAAGTGCTCGGCAACTATCACCCGCACGGCGACGCCAGCGTCTACGACGCGCTCGTTCGCATGGCGCAGGACTTCAGCATGCGCCACATGCTGGTCGACGGGCAGGGAAACTTCGGATCCATCGACGGCGACCCGCCCGCTGCGTACCGCTACACCGAATGTCGCCTCGCTCGCATCTCGCTCGAGCTGTTGAACGACATCGAGAAAGACACCGTCGCGCATCAGCCGAACTTCGACGGCACCAAGGAAGAACCGACGGTCCTTCCCGCGCGTTTCCCGAACCTCTTGGTGAACGGCTCGGGCGGGATCGCGGTCGGCATGGCGACCAACATTCCGCCGCACAATCTGAACGAAGTGATCGGCGCGACGATCCACCTGGTGCGAAACCCGGGCGCGACGATCGAGGATTTGATGGGCTTCGTGAAGGGCCCCGATTTTCCGACCGGCGCGCAGATCTACGGGCGCGCGGGCATCTACCAGGCCTACAAGACCGGCCGCGGCAGCATCATGATGCGCGCCAAGAGCGACGTCGAAAAGGTGGTCGGCAGCGCCGACCGCGAGCAGATCGTCGTCACCGAGATCCCGTACCAGGTCAACAAGGCGCGGCTCCACGCCAAGATCGGCGAGCTGATGCGCGACAAGCGCATCGAAGGCATCAAGGAGGCGCGGGACGAGAGCGACCGCGACGGCATGCGTCTGGTCCTCGAGCTCAAAAAAGACGTGTTCCCGCAGGTCGTCCTGAACCAGCTCTACCGCCTGACGGATCTTCAGTGCTCGTTCGGTATCATCAACCTGTCGATCGTCGACGGCCGCCCGGCCGTCCTGGACCTCAAGCAGACGCTGGAGGTGTTCGTCGGTCACCGGCGCGAAGTCGTGAGTCGGCGAACACGCTTCGAGCTGACGGAAGCCGAGGGAAAACGCGAGATCGTCGAAGGGCTCGGCATGGCGACGACCGAGGTCGACCTCGTGATCAAGACCATCCGCGAGTCGAAGGACCCCGACGAGGCGAGGGAGCGATTGATGGAGCTCCCGCTCAAGGGCCTCGAGGAGTTCGTGCGGCGGGCGGGCAGGCCGGAGGCCGAGATTGCGGCCGCCGCGAAGCAGCCGAACTACCGGCTGAGCGAGCGTCAGGCGAAGGTCATCCTGGAGATGCGCCTCGCGCGGTTGACCGGGCTCGAGCGCGAAAAGCTGGCGACCGAGTACTCGGCCTTGTGTGACGAGATCCTGCGCCTTCAGAGCATCCTCGCCAACGAGACCCTGCTCTTCGACCTGATCGTGAAGGAGCTCGAGGAGGTGCGGGAGAAGCACGGTGAAGAGCGCCGCACCGAGATCGTCGAGGACGAAGCGGAAATCCAGGTGGAGGACCTGATCCAAGAAGAGGACATGGTCGTCACCATCTCGCACGAGGGGTACATCAAGCGAACCGCCGTCTCGACCTACAAGGCGCAAAAGCGGGGTGGCAAGGGCAACCGCGGGATGGAGGCGCGGGACGACGACTTCGTGAATCAGCTGTTCATCGCGTCGACCCACACCTTCATCTTTTTCTTCTCCAACCGCGGCAAGGTTTACGTGAAGAAGGTGTACGAGATCCCGCAGGCCGCCCGCAGCGCCAAGGGCCGCGCGATCATCAACTTCATCGAGCTCGACGAGGGCGAGAAGATCGCCGCCATCACGCCGGTGAGCGGCTTCGACCCCGGCCAGTTCGTGACGACGCTCACCCGCGGCGGCCAGATCAAGAAGACCGAGGTCGTCGAGTACCAGAATTACCGGGAAAAAGGCATCATCGGCGTCAAGATCGCCGACGACGATTCGCTCCTCACCGCGACGGTGACCGACGGCAACCAGGAGTTCTTGATTGCGACCAAGCAGGGCCAGTCGATCCGCTTTCACGAACAGCAGGTGCGTCCGATGGGGCGACCAGCGGCGGGTGTGAAGGCGATCGAGCTCGCCGAAGGTGACGAGGTCGTGGGGCTCGCGCGCACGGAGCCCGAGCGCACCTGGGTGCTCGCAGTGTGTGAACGCGGCTTCGGCAAGCGCACGGCGCTCGAGGAATTTCGTGCTCAGAACCGCGGCGGCAAGGGCATCATCCTGATCGACGCGAGCGATCGCAACGGACCCGTTGTCGGCATCGCACTCGTCAAGCCCGAGGACGAGATCATGCTGATCACGGACCGCGGTCAGACGATTCGCACCGCGGTGGACGGAGTGCGCGAAACGTCGAGAAACGCCCAGGGCGTGAAGCTGATGAGCATCGGGGACGACGAGCGCGTGGTCGCCTTCGAGTCGATCGGTGAGAGCCGCGCGGGCGCAGCGCTCGAGGGGTCGATCCCGCCCGAAGCCGGCGAGCCGAACGGCGACGACGCCGACACGGCCGATGAAGGCGCGGCCGCGGAGCCCGCGGGCGACGATGGCGACGGCGAAGGCTCGTAGGAAAAAGACGTCTCGCCGCGCGACCCCCGCACCAAAGCGCGGGCGTAGCGCGAAGGCGGGCTCACGGGCGGCCGTCGTGCCGGACGAGGCACGACGTACCTTCGGGCTCTTGCAGCGGCACCACGCCGACGCGCACTGCGAGCTTCTACACAGCTCCCCGTTCGAGCTCATCGTGGCGACCGTGCTCTCGGCGCAGAGCACCGACGTGATGGTGAACAAGGTCACGCCGGATCTCTTCCGGCGCTGGCCGACCGCCCGCGAGCTGTCGCGGGCCAATCCCGCCGAAGTCGAAAAGGTCATCGGGCGGCTCGGGTTCTTTCGACAGAAGACGAAGTCGATCGTCGGGCTGTCGACGCGCCTGGTGGACGACCACGGCGGCGAGGTCCCGAAGACGCTCGCCGAGCTGGTCAAGCTGCCGGGCGTGGGCAGAAAGACGGCCAATGTCGTGCTCGGCGTCGCTTTCGGGGCGCCCGAGGGCGTGGTCGTCGACACCCACGTTCAGCGCATCTCCCAGCGCCTCGGCTTCACGCGCCACACGGAGCCCGTGGACATCGAGCAGGATCTGATGCGGCTTTTCGAGCGGAAGGACTGGGACGCCATCGGTCACGTCCTCATCTTTCACGGGCGCCGCCTGTGCACGGCGCGGAAACCCGCCTGCGCGGCCTGTCCGGTGTCCGGCCGCTGCCCCAGCGCCTTCAACGCCGAAAAAGTCGGGCGAAAGCCGGTTCGGGTGCGCCCCTAGAGCGCGACTGAGCCGTAGCGAGCGCCGGGGGGTTCATGAGGGTCGTGCCTCTTCGCGCGACGCTTCCCTCCCCTTCCACGGTGCTCGCCGCCGCCCTCGCCGTTGTCGCCTGCACCGATACCGGCGTGCAGGAACCTCTCGGCGCTCCGGCAGGGACGGGCGGCGGTGCGGGATCGGCCGGTGGCGGAACCGGTGGGTCCGGAGCGGGTGGCACGGGGGCGGGCGCCGGTGGAGCTGGGGTCGGGGGTCTCGGCGGCGGCGGGGGAGTAGCCCCCTCGGCGGGCGGCGGGGGATCGGCCGGAAGCGCGGGAGCGTCGAACGGTGCCGGGCAGGGCGGCAGCAGCGGGACCACGTCGTCGGGCGGCACGGCGGGGCGCGCGACCGGAGGCGGCGCCGGCAGCGGTGGCAGTGGCGATGCCGGCGAGGGTGGCGCCGCCGAGCCGAACCTCACGTCCTTCGAGCTCGTGGTGATCGGCTCGTCGACGGCCGCCGGCGAGGGCGCGTCGAGTGCCTCGCGCGGCTGGGTGAGCCTGCTTGCGAACGCTCTCGACGATGCCGCACTAGTCGAGGTGACGACGACGAACCTCGCCCGCGGTGGCTACACGACCGTCGAGCTCGCGTCGGGTTCCGGCGCGGACGGCAGTATCGACGACGCGCTCGAACGCGAGCCGAACCTCGTCATCGTCTCGCTCGCCGGCAGCAACGATCTCTCCGCCGGCACGTCGGAGGCCACGTTCCTCTCGCGCCTCAGCGAGCTCCGAGACACCGCCAATGGCGCGGGGGTTCCGCTGTTCTTCCTCAGCACGGCGCCCAAGGACTTGTCGGACTCGGAGCAGCAAGCACTCAAGGACTGGGCCGATGCCATGGACACGGCATTCAGCTCGTGCTGGGTGCCCGACCGCGCAGGCGATTACTCGCCCTGCTTCGTCGATATCTTCGACCCGCTGGCGAACGCGTCTCTCGGGATCGATGCGATGTACGGGAGCGGCGACGGCATCCACCTGAACGACGCCGGCCACGCCGCGATCTTCGAGCTGACCCAGGCGGTGGTCGTGCCGTACGTCTGCTCCCGGGTTTCCTGCAATTAGGACAGAGGGCTCGGGATCAGGAGCGAGCGCGGGCCTCGGCCATCATGATCTCGACCGTGCGCGTCGTCATGCGACCTTCCTTGACCTCGGGCAGGTCGAGCAGCCGCTTGTGCAGATCGATGTTGGTGCGGATGCCGCCGACGATGAACTCGTCGAGCGCTCGGCGCATGCGGCCGAGGGCGAGCTCCCGGGTGGGGGCGTGGGCGATCACTTTGGCGAGCAAGGAATCGTACTGGGACGGCACGGTCCAGCCGCCGAAGATGCCCGAGTCGACACGCACGCCCATGCCGCCCGGCGGGTGATACTCGGTGATCTTGCCGGGCCAGGGCGCAAACGTGATGGGATCCTCCGCCAGGATGCGACATTCGATGGCGTGGCCGCGAAAGCGCCAGGGCCGCGTGTCGCCGAGTTCGAGTTTCTCGCCGGCCGCAGCGCGGATCTGCTCCACGACGAGGTCCACGCCGGTCGTCATCTCCGTCACCGGGTGCTCCACCTGGACGCGGGTGTTCATCTCCATGAAGTAGAGCTTGCCGTTGTCGTCCATCAAGAACTCGAGCGTGCCGAGCGACGTGTAGCCGGTCTCGGCAATGGCGTGCCGGATCTTCTCCGCCATCTCGGCGCGAAGCTCGTCGGTCACGTTGGGGCTCGGTGCCTCTTCCACGAGCTTCTGGTTCCGGCGCTGGAGGGAGCATTCGCGCTCGCCGAGCGTCCACACCTGACCGTGGTGGTCGGCGAGAGCCTGGAACTCCACGTGCTTTGGTCGCTCGATGAAGCGCTCGAGGTAGAGCTCCGGGTTCCTGAAAGCGCTCATCGATTCGGCCGTCGCCGACTCGAACGCTCGGCGCACCTCGTCGATCGAGCGAACGATACGCATCCCGCGCCCGCCGCCGCCCCCGCGCGCCTTGATCATCACCGGAAAGCCGACGCGCGACGCCTCGGATTCGGCATGCCCGGCGTCGCGTAACGCTTCACTGCCGAGCAAGAGCGGGAGGCCGAAGCGGCGCGCCGTTTCGCGCGCACGCAGCTTGTCGCCCCAGAGTGCCATCACGTCCGATCGAGGGCCGATGAACGAGAGCCCGCAGCCCTCGACGATGCGCGCGAATTCGACGCTCTCCGACAGGAAGCCGTAGCCTGGGTGGATCGCGTCGGCCGCCGTGATCTCGGCAGCGCTGATCAACGCGGGGATGTTCAGGTAGCTCTGCGCCGACGGTGGCGGCCCGATGCAGACGGCCTCGTCGGCGAAGCGAACGTGAAGCGCGCCTGCGTCGGCCTCGGAGAAGACCGCGACCGTGGCGACCCCGAGTTCACGGCAAGCGCGGATGACCCGGATCGCGATCTCGCCGCGGTTTGCAATCAGGACCTTCTTGAACAACCTAACGCCTCGAGGGTTTGTGGCGATCCGTGCCGCGCCCGCGGGGTCAGCCGGACTTCTTGATCAAGAACAGCTTCTGCCCGTACTCGACGCTCTTGCCGTTCTCGACCAGCACGTCGACGATGGTCCCTGCGAGATCCGATTCGATCTCGTTCATGAGCTTCATCGCTTCGACGATGCAGAGCGCCTGCCCCTTCTTCACGGTACTGCCGACCTCGACGAAATTGCCGGCTTCGGGCGACGGCGCGCGATAGAAGGTACCGACGAAGGGCGAGGTCACCGCCACGACGTCGCTCTCCGCGACCGGTGCTTCGGCTGCCGCTGCCACTGCCGCCGCCGGAGCCGCCGGGGCAGCCGCCTGCGCGACCGAGCGACCAACGACCGGCTGGGCCGGAGCCCCGCGGGCGAGCGAGATCTTCAATCGAATTTTCTCGTCCTCGTACTCGAACTCGCCGGCGCCACCGGCTTCCAGCGTTCGCAGAAGGGACTCGAGCTGTGCGAGAGTTAACTCCATGGTCGTATTTTTTCGAACGGGGCCGTCCGCGTCGGGACCGGCCGGAGGGCTAGGCCTCGAGCTCCTCGGCGAGCCTCGGCGCGATCACGCGCAAAAGGAAACGGCTCTTGCCGACATTGCCTTCGGGCTCGAGCGCCACGGCCACGAAGTAGCCCTTGTTGATGACGCGGATCAGCGTCGTCATCTTTTCACTCTGAAACGCGACTTCACGGGTGTCGCCGGCCTCGAGCATCTCGCTGGCGCGCTGGATCGCCTTGACGACGACGCTCACCTCCGCACCGACGGTCTCGATGTCGAGCATCGCCCCGGGCCGGGTGAAGCTCTCGACCGGGATACCCTCGAAGTCCATAAGCAGGCCCGCAATGCCCCCTTCGGTGCCTTCCACGACGCCCTGAAGGGCCTCCTTGAACATGGGCGGGGAGGTTACTCGGTTTTCCGGATCGGGTGAATTCTCGTTGATTCCTGAGCTGTCGGCCGGGAGGCCGATTCCCGCATGCTAGAATCACAGGCTTGCCGCCGCGTGGCGGCTGGGCGATGGCCTGTCCTTGGGGGCCGACCGCGGGTCCTTGACCCTGCCGAGCCCGAGCGGGTAACTTCCCGCTCCCACCCGGCATTTCGGGCGGAAAAACTGCTCGAGGAAGCGTAGCCCAATGCGCGCGCGCGCCGGGGACCCGCCCCGCACCATGACTCAGAAGATCCTCGCCGGCCGGGCGGAGGATTCAATGCCCACGAGTGACCTCGTGCGCGTGAAGATCGATCAGGTCGTCCTTGCACGGGAGCCCGATCGGCCTTTGTCGGAGGCGCTCCTCTCGGGCGCCCGGAAGTTTTCGGTCGAGGTGGCGGTCGCCTACGACACGCGCTGCGTCACGCGGGCGGGGGACATGACGAGCCCCGGCGCCCAGCGCGCCCACCGCGACGCTCTCGGGCTCGGCCTTCTCCTCGCTCGGCCGGGCATCGGCTTTCCGGCCGCGGTGCACCTCGAACGTTTCGGTAGCCCCGCCCGCCTTGCCGTCACGGATGAACCACGCCTCGCGTCGGTCGGCGGGGCCGGCATGCTTGCCCTGGTCGCTCCCCCCGCCCAGCTGGCCGAGGCACTGGTGACCGGGTCGGTGTGGATCCGCCGGCCACGCAGCATCCAGGTGCTCCTTTCCGGGCGAGTTCGCCCGTTCGTCTGCGTCCGCGACGTGGGCCTCGAGCTACTCCGGCGTGGCCTGCGCGAGGCCGTTCACCGCGTGGATGCGCAGTACGGCGCTCCGGTGGTGATCGAATTCACGGGGCCGAGCGCGCGGCTTCTCTCGGTGGCGGAGCGCGCGGTCCTTGCGGCGATGGCACCGCAGCTTGGGGCGGCGGCCGCGGTCTTCGTCAGCGACGAAAAAACCGAGGTGTACCTCCGTGACCAGCGCCGCTCGAAGGCGCATCGGGGCCTCTTGCCCGATCCGGGAGCCCCCTGCGAGGACGCGATCAGCGTCGATCTGTCGGCGGTCGACCCGCTGATCCTGGACGAAGAAGGCGTCGTGCGGCAGGTGCGAGAGCTCGCAGAGAGCCCGGTGTCGCAGGTCGTCCTCGGCGGGGACTCGGGTGCGTCGCTCCGTGACCTGCTCGCTGCGGCGGCGCTGCTGAAGAGCAAGCGAGTGCCGCCGAAGCTCGATTTCTTGGTTGCCCCCTCGTCGCGCCAGGCGCTGGAGGTGCTCGCCCAGTCGGGGGCGCTCGTGGATCTGATCGCCACCGGCGCGCGCCTGCTCGAGGCTGATTCCAGACTCCTCACCGGCGAGCTCTACCCGCCGCCGGCCTCCGGCATCTCGATGCGCACCTTCGATCCGGAGCCTGATCAACCGGCCACGCGCGCGCTGATCGCCTCGGCGGAGACGCTCGCCTACGCCGTCGCCACCGGCCAGGTCGGCGATCCGCGTTCGTTCAAGCGCCCGGTGCGGGTGACCGTGCCCCGCACGCTGCCGACCGACGACGTGCTGATCGTGCGCAAGGTGAAGGGAAAGGGAAAGGACGGCGACGGCACGCGCGCCGCGGCGCTCGAGGCCGCGCCGGTCCACGGCTGGCAGAGCGGAGCGACTCTGCCGGTCGTCTCGCGTCGCAAAACGCCGGACACGCCGAGCGCTCTCGTCCTGGGCTCGCTCGACGACGTCCGCTGGGTAGCTCGCCTGGCGCCGGAGCTCGCCGGCTCCGTGCGCGCCGTGATCGCTTCGCACATCCCTGCGGGGGCGGTGGCGCTGCTTGCCGGCACCGGGATCCTCGCGCTCCGCGCGGATCCGGAGGGTCTCCGCGTGCTGCTCGCCGAAAAATTCGTGGGACTGCCGGCTGCATCGGACTGGAACGGCACGGGAACGATCCGCGTCTCGGCCGGCGGCCAGGCGGTGGAACTGACGATGCTCGCGGTGGGGGCCGAACGCGACTGGACTGCCGCCGGCAGCGCCAAGTCGTCCCCGCCCGGCCCGCTGCCTGCTCGCCGCTGAGCGCCCATGGGCGGTGAGCGCCTCATCGTGCTCGCGCCGGGGGCCGGAGCGCCGTCGTCGTCACCCTGGATGAAGCGACTCGCCGCGCGGCTTGCCGCGTTCGGCGCGGTCGAACCGTTCGACTACCCGTATCAGCTCGCCCGCAAGAAGGCGCCCGATCGGCGCGAGGTGTTGGTGAAGGCGCACCTCGAGGCGGTCGAGAAAGCACGCGCCCTCCACCCGGGCCGGCGCACGGTACTCGCCGGAAAGAGCATGGGGAGCCGCATGGGCTGCCACGTCGCGGTGGCGCTCGACGACAAGCCCGCCGCCCTGATCTGTTTCGGTTACCCGCTCGCCGGGCGCGGCCCGGAGCGAACCAGCGTTCTGCTCGAGCTTTCGACGCCGATCCTGTTCGTCCAGGGCACCCGTGATCCGCTCTGCCCGCTCGACGATCTCGCGAAGGTACGAGAACGGATGCGTGCACCGAACGATCTTTTCGTGGTCGAGGACGGCGATCACTCGCTCCACGCGCGAAAGCGCGAGCTCACCGCGCGCGGACAGACGGAGGCCTCCGTGGAGGCCGGCATCGATCGCGCGATCGGGGCCTTCCTCGAGCGCTGGGCGTGAGCTCGCCCGCCGCGCCAGGCCCATGGTACGCGGGGGGCCCATGCTCGGGTTTTCGTCGACCGAAGCGCTCGCCCTTGCCACCGTCATCGTCACGATCGGTTCGGCCGCGCAGGGCAGCGTCGGCTTCGGCCTGGCGCTGCTCACGGCACCGCTCCTCGAGTGGATCGATCCGCGTCTGGTGCCGGCCCCGCTGATCCTGGCGGTCACGGTGCTCCTCGCGCTGACGGCACTCCGCGAGCGGCACGCGATCGACCTTCGCGGTCTCGGCTGGATCCTGCTCGGGCGGGTGCCGGGGACCTTTCTCGGCGCCGTCGCGCTCACCGGGCTCACCGCCCGCGCACTGACCGTCGCGCTCGGGCTCCTCGTGCTCGTGGGGGTCGGTATTTCGCTCCTTTCCCTACGGATCCCGCGCCGACCCGCAACCCTCAGCGCGGCGGGCGTCGTCTCGGGGGTGATGGGGACCACCGCCGCTCTCGGTGGCCCGGCCGTCGCCATCCTGTACCAGCACGAACGCGGAGACACCGTGCGCTCGACCCTGGCCAGCGTCTTTCTGATCGGCGCGTTCATGTCGCTGACGGCCCTCGCGCTGATCGGTCGCCTCGGACGCGCGGAGATCGAGCTGTCGCTCGGACTTTTGCCAGGCATCTTGCTTGGTTTCGTGCTGTCGCGGGGAACGGGGGCCTGGCTCGACCAGGGGCACACCCGCACCGCCGTCCTCCTCTTGTCTGCCGTGTCCGGCCTGCTTTCGGTGATCCGGGGTCTGACCTAGGTTGCCCGTTTCACGCGGCGCGCAGGGCGGGTCTGAACGCCACCAGCGGTGGTATCGTCGGTGCCGTCATGGCTTGGCTCACTTTCCTCACCCGCCCCTTCGCGTTCTCGCTCCTTTCTGCGTCCCTTGTTGCCCTCGTCCCATACCCTGCCCTCGCCGCCGCTGACGACGGAAAGGCCGAGGCCAAGGACGACGACGAGGCCAAGGACGACAAGGCGGAGGACGACGGTGAGAAGACCGACGCCAAAGACGAGGCCAAGGACGACGACGAGGCTAAGGACGACAAGGCCGAAGCCAAGGACGACGATGAGGCCGAGGACTTCGGCCACATGGGTCAGTTCGGGCTGCGCGCGGGGCTCGTCGGCGGCCTTCGCATGGTCCTCCGCTACGACGAGTCGCCCTATTGTGCGCCGCCCGATCCGCTGAAGGCACCGAACAACCAGCGAAAGTTCTGCGGGCACATGGCCCCGTTCGCCGTCGACCTCGGGCTGAGCTTTGCGCTGCTCGACTTCCTCGAGCCGTTCGCCTGGGCGCGCCTCGGGATTGGCGCCGAAGAGCAAACGGACACCAACCCGGTGCGGATCTTCGGCGCAGGCTTGCGCCTCTACATGACCAGCGATGCGATGTTCAAGATCTTCATCGAGCCGGCGGTGGCCCTCGAATTCGAACGCGGCCGCGGCACCGCGGCGTGGCAAGCCAACAGTCCGGAGTACCCGCGCGACTTCGTGTTCCACCTCGCGGCCGGGCCGCAAATCGACTTCCACAAGAACTTCGGGCTGTTCTTCACCGGCGGCGTCACCGTCGGCGTCGTCCGGGCCATCCACAGTTCGCTCGAGCTCGCGCTCGGCTTCCAGGGCCGCGTTCCGTGACGAGCGGCCGTCCGTTCCGCGTGCTCGGTCTGCAGCAGATCGCGGTGGGCGGGCCGGACAAGGGCGCTCTCCGGCGACTGTGGGTCGATCTGCTCGGTCTCGAGCAGCGCGGCAGCTTCCGCAGCGAAGCCGAAAACGTGGACGAGGACATCCTTTCGCTCGGCAGCGGCGCTGCGGCGGTCGAGGTCGACCTGATGCAGCCAATCGACGCCGGCGGACGCCCGCGAGTGCACGAGCCACCGCTCCATCACGTCGGGCTCTGGGTCGACGATCTCGAGCAAGCGCACGCCTGGCTGTCCGCACAGGGCGTTCGCTTCGCCGGAGGGATCCGGCGTGGGGCCGGGGGCCACGCGGTGTGCTTCATCCACCCGCGCGGCTCCGCGGATGCTCCGCAGAGCGGCGAAGGCGTGTTGATCGAGCTCGTCCAGGCACCGCCGGAGCTCGGCGGACGACCAGGTTCAGGATCGGGTTCAGGCGAGTAGGAGCAGCTCCGCCACCGCACGCCGGGGCAGGAGCTTCCCGTCGGCGACGGCGTCTTCGAGCTCGGCGAGGCGCGCTCGTGCGGCGGGCGCGGCGAGGAAGCGCGCGCGCAGTGCCTCCGTGAGCTCGCGTTCGAGCCAGCGCCTCCGCCCCGCTGCTCGCCTGCGCTCGAGGGCGCCGCTCGCGCGGGCACGCGCGACCTGGTCGACGACGCCCGCGTGGAGCGCCGCCACCCCGACCTCTTCGAGCGCGCTCACGAGCAGCACGGGTGGGGGCGCGCCGCCGCTCGCCTGCTGCAACAGCGAGAGTGCCGCTTCGAGCTCGGCACGCGCGCCTTCGGCCCGTGCGCGATCGGCGCCGTCCGCCTTGTTGACGACCACGATGTCCGAGAGTTCGAGGATGCCGCGCTTCATCGCCTGCACGTCGTCGCCGGCCCCCGGGATCAGCACGAGCACCAGGCAGTCCACGAGGTCGAGCACCGCGTGATCCCCCTGCCCGACCCCGAGCGTCTCCACCACGACCAGCGAGTACCCCGCCGCCTCGCACACCGAGATCGCCTCGCGCGTTCGCGGACCGACACCACCTTCCGCGCCGCTCGAGGGGCTCGGCCGGATGAAACTCGAAGACTCACGGCCAAGCCGCCCCATGCGAGTCTTGTCGCCGAGCAGGCTGCCGCCGTGGACGGCGCTCGACGGATCGATGGCGAGGACGGCGACCCGCTCGCCCTGGGCGATCGCGTGTCGTCCGAGCGCGTCGATCAGGGTGCTCTTGCCGGCGCCGGGCGGACCGCTCACACCGAGACGGAGGCTCCCGCCGGTGTGGGGAAGCAGCGCGTCGAGCAACGCATCGGCCGCGGCTTGATCTTCGGCACGCCGGCTTTCGACCAGCGTGATGGCGCGCGCGACCGCGCGAACCTCGCCTGCAACGACTTCTCGCGCGAGCGCGGTCACGCCGCCCGCCGGATCACCCACGCCCGCTCTCCAGGAGCTGCAAGAGGTCGTTCGCGATCGCGACGACGGTCGCCCCAGGTCCGAACACCAGGGCCACGCCGGCCGCGTTCAGTGCGGCGTGATCGTGCGGCGGGATCACGCCGCCGGCCACGACCCGAATATCGGCCGCTCCGCGCGCCCGGAGCTCCCCGACCAGAGCGGGCAGCAGCGTGAGGTGCGCTCCGGCCTGGGTGGATACGCCGATCGCGTGAACGTCATTTTCGATCGCCTGGCGCGCGACCTCGTCGGGCGTGGAAAACAGGGGCCCGAGATCGATGTCGAAGCCCAGATCGGTCAGGCCGGTCGCCACCACCTTCTGACCGCGATCGTGGCCGTCCTGCCCGATCTTCGCGACGAGCAGGCGCGGACGCCGGCCGTGCTTGGCGAGAAATTCGAGGACGCGTGCCCGCACCGCGCCGAACGCCTCGTCGCCCTCGAAGTGGCTGCCGTACGCACCGCTCATGACTCCACCACGAGCTTCGTAGCGCCCGAAGACGTCGGCAAGGGCTTCGCTCACTTCGCCGACCGTCGCGCGGGCGCGCATGGCGTGAACGCTCGCCTCGAGCAGGTTCTCGGCCCCGGACGCGGCCGAACGCAGAGCCGCTAAGGCCGCCGCGACGCGAGCCTGATCGCGACCCGCCCGGAGCGCACGGAGTCGCTCGACCTGCGCCCGTTCCACCTGGGCGCTGTCGACGACGCGGACCGGCGTCGGGTCGGACTCCGTGGCGCGGTACTTGTTGACGCCGACCACGACGTCCACCCCGCGGTCGACCCGAGCCTGGCGCCTGGCGGCCGCCACCTCGATGCGACGCCGTGGCAGGCCGGATTCGATCGCCTTCGCCATCCCGCCGGCGGCCTCGACCTCGTCGATCACCGCGCGCGCGCGACCGGCAAGATCGCGCGTCAGCCGCTCGACGTAGTAGGAACCGCCGAGCGGGTCGGCAACCTCGGTCAAGCGCGCCTCGTGCGCCAGCACGAGCTGGGTGCCGAGCGCGACGCGAGCCGCCGCATCGCCGGGCAGCGCCAGTGCCTCGTCGTAGGCGTTCGTGTGCAGGCTTTGGGTTCCGCCGAGCACACCGGCGAGCGCTTCCAGCGTCGTCCGAACGACGTTGTTCAGCGGTTCTTCCGCCTGCAGACTGACGCCCGACGTCTGGCAATGCATGCGGAGCGCGAGCGAACGCGGATCCTTCGGGGCGTACCGCTCGGCGAGCAGCGTGGCCCAGAGCAGGCGTGCGGCGCGAAGCTTGGCGATCTCGACGAAAAACGGCATGCCGATGCCGAAAAAAAACGAGAGCCGCGGCAGAAAGGCGTCGACGTCGAGGCCGCGCGCGCGCAGGGTCCGGACGTATTCGAGGCCGTCGGCGAGCGTGTAGCCGAGTTCGAGGTCCGCCGTCGCTCCCGCCTCTTGCATGTGATAGCCCGAGATCGACAGCGGGTTGAAACGCGGCGCGATCGTCAGCAAGTGGAGCGCCACGTCAGCCACGATGCGAAGCGACGGCTCGGGCGGGTACACGAACGTGTTCCGCACCAAGAATTCCTTCAGGATGTCGTTTTGGATCGTGCCGGTGAGTTTCGAACACTCCACACCGGCCTCTTCCGCCGCGACGATGAAAGCGGCGAGCACGGGCAAAACGGCGCCGTTCATCGTCATCGACACGCTGACGCGGTCGAGCGGAATGCCTTCGAACAGGCGTTTCATGTCGTCGACCGAGTCGATGGCGACGCCCGCCTTGCCCACGTCACCGCGCACGCGCGGATGATCGCTGTCGTAGCCACGGTGGGTGGCGAGGTCGAACGCAACGCTGAGCCCGGTCTGACCCGACGCGAGCGCGCCCCGGAAGAACGCGTTCGTCTCCTCGGCCGTCGAAAAACCGGCATATTGACGGATTGTCCAGGGCCGCTTCGCGTACATGGTGGCGCGCACGCCGCGCACGAACGGGAACTCGCCGGGTACCGAGTCGAGGTAGCGCAGGCCCTCGAGGTCCGAGGGAAGGTAGACCGGGTCGAGCGTCAGTCCCTCGGGTGTCTCGGCGCGCAGCCCGTTCGGGTCCTCGCCGCCGAGTTCGCCGCGCGCGATTCTTAGAAACGCCTCGCGCGGATCGTGCTCGTCGCCCATCGTCGCTAGCCGCCGCGCTTCTTGCTGAGCACGATGCGCTCGAGCGCTCGGCCCACGGCACGCGAAAGCTCGTCCGCGCGCCGCGATGCGTCCACGCTCGATCCGAGCGGCGCCACCTCGCTCACTATCATGAGACTCGGATGGCCGGACATGAGGACGGGAACGACGTAGACCTCGCGCTCGTCGCCGCCGGCGAAGAGTTCGCGAAACGGCGCGTGCGCCGGGGTCAGCGGGAGCACTCCAAGGTAAAACCCGGTGCGGGCAGCCGTCTCGACCACGCTCGGGATGCCGGCATCGAGCTTGAGTTTCTTGACACCTTCGGCTCGGAGCCACGGGCTCGCCGCCCGCCCCGAGTACACGCCGCTTCGCACGGAGAGCACGATCGTCGGCGCCGGCGCCATGCCACGGACGATCAGCGCGGCGAGCTCTTCGGCCCGCTCCGCGCGCGAGATCGCGTCGATGATGTCGGCGAGCGGCTCCGGCGCGGGCGGTGCCGACGGTGCGGGCGGCGCGGGCGACGCGCGCTGCGTCGGCTCTATGGACGACGTGCGCTCGGTCGTCGGTGGCATTTCGGGAGTGCGCTGCGCCGAGGGAACGATCTCGGACTTCCGATCGCTCTTCGGCCGGGAAAGGCTCAGCACCGGCTCCGCGCCGTCGTCGCGATCGTCCGGCGCCTTTCTCACGAGCGGCAGCGGTGGCCCGCTCGGCGAGGTCGGCTCGCCGAGCTCACGCAGGGCAGCGAGCAACGTCGCATCGGAGGCGCGCAAGAGGCGCACGGGCGCCTCGAGGTGAAACTCGAGTTCGCTGCGGAGGTGGGGATCGAATGGATCGAGAACGGCCACGTCCACGCGACCCGAACGCGCGTCTCGGTGAACGGGCACGGCGCCGAGCCGGACGCAGAGGCCCGGCGGCAAGGCCCCGATCAGGCTCTTCTCCGGCCGGATCATTTCAATCGAGGGAAAATCGCCGCGCGCCAGCTCCCGCTCGAGGAACACGCCGAGCTCGGACCGCTCGTCCACGATGAAGCGCGATAGGGTCTTCCGGCGTTCGAGCGCGACGTAGAGGGCGCGTTCGACCTCGCTCGCGTCGACCCCGGCGCGAAGCAGCATGCATGCGGTCTCCGCCGACACGAAAGTAATCGTACCTGCGCAGAGGGCCTAGTGTCTAACCGGCACCAGAACCGGCGTTTGGCGGGCCGGTTCGTGCCAACCCCTCGCGGCGCCGTGTCAGGGTCTGAACTGAAAAACGAGCTCGGTCTGTCGCACGAGGCCCATCTCGTCGCGCGCCGCTCGCTCGACCGCCGCGGGGTCTTCCTTCACGCGGGCAACGTCGGCGCGGAGCCGGTCAATCTCCCTGGTCAGCCGGCGTACCTCCTCGTCGGCCCGTATCCGCTCGTCTTGCAAAGACCTCAACCGACCGAGCCCACTAGGTGAAAAGACCAGGAGGGGTACGGCGACGGCGGCGCCGAGGATCAGGGCCAGGGGGAACACGCGTCGGGAGAGGAGCGCGCGGGGGGTCGCCACGGGGCCCGACCATCGCACGGCCCGGGGGCCCTGGCCAAACGACCGGGCAGGGACCCACTGAATTTTGCGGACGAACGGGCAGTGAGCCGGCTATCGTCTGGCCCCCTGCCGAGCGGCCGGCCCCCAATCGATGGGCCCGGGGCGGCGCCGCGGGACGACGTGACGCCATGATCGAGACGGACCTCTTGCGGGCGGAGCTCGAACGGTCGTTCGAACTCGACGAACTCTTGCACCTTTGCCGCGACCTTCTGGGGTTCGACCCGGACGCCGTGGGCGGCACCGCGGCCAAAGCCTCGTTCGCCGGCGCACTCGCCAGCTATGCGAATGAGCAGGACGCGGTGGAAGCCCTGTGCGACGCGGTCCTCGCGCTCCGCCCCGACACGAGCCAGGACGTCGTGAACCTTCGCTCGCGCGGCATCGTCCGCGAGGATGCGTTGCCCGTGGGCGCGGAGCTCGGCCCGTTCAAGTTGACGCAGAAGCTCGGTGAAGGCCGCTCGGCGATCGTGTACTCCGCGACGCGCGGCGAGCGACAGTGCAGAGTCCGCGTTCTGAGGCACGAGGCGGGGCGCGACCGTCGAGGTCTGCATCGGTTCCTCACCGTGAACCGCCTGCTCAGCGAGATCGAACACGACTTTCTGCCGCAGCGGCTCGAAGCGGGCACGATCGACGGCCGGCACTACGTGGCCCACGAGCTCGTCGAGGGTGAGACGCTCGCCGAACGCGTCGCACGCTCCGGCCCGTTGCACGTCAACGACGCGCGCCCGTTGCTCGAGGCGATCCTCGAGGCGCTGTCGGCGCTCCACGCCCGTCGCATCGCGCACGGCGATCTCCGGCTCGAGAACGTGGTGTCGCTGCGCACGGCACAAGGTGCGCTGCGCGTGGTGCTGCTCGACGCCGGCTCGGACCGGCTGCGGGTCCGCCCGCGGGTCGGCAGTGGCCGTAGCGAGCTCTTCTCCACCTCGGCCTCGGTAAAAACGGCGGCTCCAGAGCAGATCCGGGGCCTCGATTCCGATCCGCGGAGCGACGTGTACTCGTTCGGTGCGATGGCCTTCGAGTTGCTCACGGGCGTACCGCCGTTTCCGGTCGGCAACGCTCTCGATGCGGCGTTCGGCCACCTCACGCGCGAACCCCCGCTCGCCAGCCAGGTCGCTCCGCGCGGTTGGGTGACACCCGAGATCGACGATCTCTTGAGCAACCTGCTGTGCAAGGACGCCGCCGCGCGCCCCGCGGATGCGACCGCCGTGCTCGAGAGCCTCGGTCAGTCGCAGCGCATGATGAGCATCGCGCCGCCGATGTCGGCCGAGGCCGTGGAGGAGCTGCTCGAGCGCCTGGCCGCCGATCCGGCGGACGAGAGCTGCGCGATGCAGCTCGAGTCGTCCGCGGAAGGTGCACCGGAACGGATTTCTCAAGCGTTCCTCGACGCCGCGCGCGGGCTCCCGGCCGAAGAGCTCGCGACCAAAAAAGCGCTGCTCTATCGCGCGGCGCGCATCCACGCCGCCCGTCGCGAAACCCTCCCGCTCGCCGAGAGCGTCTACAACGAGCTCATCGCGCTCGACGCCGATGATCGCGTTGCGCTCGGCGGCCTGTCCGACGTCCGCCGGCGGCTCGGCAAGTTCGAAGAGCTGGTGGAGACACTGCTCGAACGGAGTGAAAAGGTGCCGACGCGCGGCGAGCGTGCGCGTGTCTTCGCCGAGATCGGCCGCATCTACGCCCAGGACTTGAAGGATCGCGATCAGGCACTGGTCGCTTTCACGCAGGCCCTGACCGAGGATCCGCGCCAGGCCGCGGTCGCCGCCGAGATCGAGCGGCTCGCCGGAGCGCGTGAAGACGCCTGGGGTGACGTGCTCGGCAATTGCACGGAAGCCGCACAAAACAACGAGGTTCCGCAGGAGGAGCGCACGGCGCTCTTCCTCCATGCGGCCCGCTGGTACCAAGACAAGCTCAAGCGGCCGGACCTCGCCCTTCCTTGCTACCAGTCGGTCGTCGCCATGGATCCGGCGAACGAGCCCGCGCTCGATGGCTTGGCGAAGATCTACCGTAAGGCTCAGCAGTGGTCGGAACTCGGTACCGTGCTCACGCGGCGTGCCGACGCGTCGCCGAGCCCGGCGCTGGCCCGTGACTACCGCGCGGAGGCCGCCGAGCTACTCGAACTCTATCTCGGCGACGCGGCGTCGGCGCGGAGCATGGTCGAAGCGATCGTGGCCGAAGATCCGGGCCACGTCGCAGCCTCGAACCAGCTCGTGAGGCTGTGCGAGCGGGCCGGTGATCACGGCGCGCTGGTGAAGATCCTCGAAGCTCGTGCCGACGCGCAGCGCGGCGAAGACAAGGTGAAGACGCTGTGCAAGATCGCGGAGCTCGCCGAGCTCAAGCTGGGCGACGACCGTGAAGCGGAGCGCCGCTACCAGCTCGCGCTCGACATCGACGCCCGGAGCCTCGACGCGCTGCGCGGCCTGGATCGGCTGTACAGCAAGGGCGGGCGCTTCCAGGACCTGCTCGTCAATCTCGATCTTCAGATCGGCGCCGCCGCCACGCCACGCCAAAAGATCGCCCTCTGGGAGCGCATCGCGGCCATCCACGAAGAGGAATTCCTCGACCACGACAAAGCGGCGCACGCGCTCGAGCAGGTCATCACCCTCGACCCGAATCACGACTCGGCCATGAGCGGCCTGGTCCGCCACTACCGCGCCCTCGAACGCTGGGACGAAACGGCCGAGCTCTACGAGCGTCACGAGAAACTCATCACCGAGGCTCCACGCCGCCTGGCGCTGATCCTGCAGCGCGCCAAGCTCCTGGCGGAGAAACTCGGTGCGCCCGACCGCGCCATCCGTGCGTACGAGGAGGCCCTCGCGATCGAGCCGCAGCACCCCGGGGCGCTCGAGGCCCTGGCTCGCCTCCGGGAATCCGCCGGCGACGCCGATGCGGCGCTGACGGCAATCGACGCCCTGGCGGCCAAGGCGACGTCGGCCGACGCCCGTGCCGAGCAGTACGTCCGAGCCGCGCGCCTGCTCGAGTCGCGCGGCGATCGCGATGCCGCCATCGAGCGCTACAAACAAGCCCTCGACGCGCGGCCCGGCGATCTGACCACCGCAGCCGCGTTGCGCGAGGCCTACGTGGCGCGCGGTGACGTGAACGCGGCCATCCAGCTGCTCGAGCGCGCGATGGAACACACGGAAGGCGATCGCGCGAAGGCGAAGCTCGCCGGCCAGTCGGCGGCGCTCTACGCCACCAAGCTCAAAGACACGAAGCGCGCCGAGGAAGCCGCCAAGCGCGCGATCAAGCTCGACCCGACGAACCTCGACGCGCTCGTGATCCTCGGAGATCTCGCGCTCGCGGACAAGCGCTACCTCGAAGCAGCCAAGCACTACGAGGTCATCGCCGGCCGCGCCGAGTCGCTCGAGAAAGCCGACGCCGTGCGGATGCTGATCCACTACGTCGACGCGCTCGCCCTGTCGGGTTCCACCGAGCAAGCACTCGCGCCGATGGACACCTTGCTTCGGCTCGCTCCGGACGATCCGGCGGCGCTCGCGCGCGTCGCTCAGGTCACCTACGAGCACGGGTCACCGGCGCGGGCGGCCGATTTCTACGGGACCCTGCTCTCGCGCTTCGAGTCGACGCTGAGCGAGGGGGACCGCTATGCCGCCCACTACCGGCGCGGCGATGCGCTGAGAAAATCCGGCGATCTGCGGGGGGCGATCGGCCCGCTCGAAGTGGCCGCCGATCTCGATTCGCAGCAGGCCGAGCCACTCTCCGGTCTCGAGCAGGTCTACACCGAGCTCGGTCTCTGGGAAGACGCCGTCCGTGCCAAGACACGACACCTCGACATCGCGAACGGTGCCGACCGTGTCCAGCTCCTGCTCGATATCGGCGAGATCGCTTCGAACAAGCTCGGCGATCGCACGCAGGCGGCCAAGAGCTTCGTCGCCGCGCTCGAGGAGCACCCGGACGACCGCCGCATCCTCGCCAAGTTGATGCAGCTCTACAGCGAGGAGAAGGACTGGAACAAGCTGGTCGAGGTCGTGCTCCGCCTGGCGGATTTCGTCGAGGATCCGAAACAGCGCGTCAAGTACCTCCACACCGCGGCAATCGTCACCGCGACCGAGATCGGCGACACCGCGCGCGCTCTCGACTTCTACAATCAGGTACTGGAGCTCGACCCGGGCTTCGAACGCGCCATGAACGAAGCGGCCGAGCTGTACTCGGATCGCAACGACCACGCGGGCGTCGAGCGCTTGGTACAGAAGATGCTCGAGCGGGCGACGGCGACCGACGACCAGCAGGCGATGCTTGCGGCCTTCGCTCGCCTCGGTGAGCTGTACGAGCACAAGCTCGGCTGGATCGACAAGGCGATCGACGCCTACGAGGCCGCTCAGACCCTCGACCCGGAAAACCGGGAGCGCGCGGAAAAGCTCTCGTCGCTCTACGCGAGCGCCCCGGAGAAGTACCTGGACAAGGCGGTGGCGACCCAGGCGGTGCTGCTCCGCCAAAACCCGTTCCGGCCCGAGTCGTACAAGACGCTGCGCCGCCTCTACACGGAAACGCGGCGTGCGGACGCCGCCTGGTGCCTGTGCCAGGCGCTCACGACACTGAAGCTGGCGGAGCCGGACGAAGAGCGCTTCTTCAAGCGGATGCGCTCGGAGACGGCCGCCACCGCGCAAGCCGTGCTTTCCGGCGACGATTGGCTCGGCCTGTTGATGGATCCGAACGCCGATCCGCTCCTGACCGCGGTGTTCGCGCTGATCGAACCGGCCGTCGTCATGAAGCGGGGGCAGTCCATCGCCGAACTCGGCTACGACCCGCGCTTCGCCGTCGACCTGACGACGCACCCCGCACCGGTCTGCCAGAGCCTCTTCTACGCGGCCGGGGTGTTCGGCATGGAACTACCTCCGGTGTTCGAGAATCCGAACGATCCGGGCGGCCTCGGCTTCCTTTTCGCCAGGCAACCGGCGCTGACGCTCGGTGCGACGGCTCTCCGGCCCGACGTGCCGCTCCGGCCGGCCGCCTTCATCGCCGGCCAGAAGCTGAGTTTCTTGAGGCCCGGCAGCTACGTGCGTCACGTGCTCGCCACCGGGACCGCGCTGAAATCGTGGCTCTTCGCCGCGATCAAGCTGACCGCCCCGCAGTTCCCGGTCGCCGCCGAGCTTGCCGGCGCGGTGGCGGAAGCGATGCAGGCACTCGACGCCGGCATTCAGGGCCAGGCCCGTGACCAGCTGACCCGCGTCGTGGCGAAGCTCCTGCAGTCGGGCACCGCCCTCGATCTCAAGCGCTGGGTCGCGGGCATCGATCTAACCGCCGATCGGGCGGGTTTCTTGCTCGCTCACGACCTCGAGACCGCGGTCGCCGTCATCCGCGCCACCGATGAGGCCTCGGCTGCCGTTTCGCAAGACGAACGCTTTCAGGAGCTCGTGCTCTTCAGCGTGAGCCCCGCGTATTTCGAGCTCCGCCAGCGCCTCGGCATCGCCGTGGACTCCTAGTCCTCCACGCAGCCAAAAGGGCTACTTCTTCTTCACCGGGCCGCCCGGGTTCGGCACGAAAGTCGGCCGGCCGAAGGCACCGGAAACACGCCAGGCGTAGAAGCCGTCCGAGCGCCGGGCACGCCGGTTCTTGGGATCGAGGTCGAAGGCACCGGACCTGCCGAACAGGGCCTTCGTCATGTCGTCCTTGTTCGTGTAGCGATCGGTGAACTTGAACTCGGCCGTCAGGTTCAAGTAGCTCTGGTCCGGCTGATCGCGGAGACGGATCCCACCCTCGGACGAAAACTCGAGGTCCGGCCCATTCGCGCTGAACTGCGTCACCTTCACCTGGCCGCCCTTCACCTCGGCGGCAAGAACGAGCTCGCCGGCATCGAGCTTCGGCAGCGCAATGATGTCCCGGATCTTCGCCTTGCCGTCGCCGACCGAGACGCCCGTCACCTTGAGCGCAATCTTGCCGTTCGCCTTGCTCAGGCGCGCCTCGGGTGACGTGAGCTCGATCTCCCCGGAGAGTGCGCCGGCGACGGGTAGGCCGAGCAGGCCGGCGAGCAATGGCGTCTGACCCAGATCGAGGCCCTCGATGTCGATCTCCACGTTGCGCTCGGCGTCGGAGTCCGAAATCGTGCCCTCGACGCTGCCGCCGAAGGCGTCCGCGCCGAACGTCACCGTCCGCCGGCCGATCAGCAGCGACAAGATCGAGAGCCGCGCGTGGGCGTGCTCGATGCCGGTGACCTTGTCCTTCTTCGCGTTGCCGGTCGGGCCCTGCTCGGCCTTCGACACCAGGCGCACGCCCTCGGCTTCCACGCCGCTGAACCAGTACGAGTCGATCTCGTCGACCTCGAGCCGCATCGGATCGGGCCCGGTCTGGCGCGCGTTGAAATCCCCGACGATGCGGTTCTTCAGCCGATCGTAGGGGAACGTCAGGTAAAAGAAGATCACGAGCAGGAAGACGTACGCCGCGCCGTAGCCGACACCGGTCAGGATCCTGCGGAGCCGCGGGGTCATGGCTCCTCCTCCCCGGCCGTCGACTTCGGCGACGGCGCACTCCTTTCCGAGGGCACCCCGCCGTCCTGGGTCGCCGTCGTTTTCGGCTCGGCCTTGCGATCGAACGCGCTCACCACCAGATCCACGTCGTAGGAATCGAGCTCGCTGCCGCGTTTCCTCACGTTGATCTGCGTCACCTTCACCGGGTAGCCCGAGGTCTCGATCCGCTCGAGAAACTTGGCGAGCGAAAGCATCCCGACTTTGCGCAGCGTGACCTTGGTCGACCGCTCTTCGAAGCGCTTCCCTCGTGGGACCGCCTGTCGATCCTGGCTTTCGGGGATCTGAACGCTCGATTCCGACGCCAGCCGGGACAGGAAGGCCTGGAGCTGCGGCGCCGGCCGCGCGTAGCGTTCCGTCAGCGCACCTTTCTCCGCTTTCGCCCGATCGACGACGGCCGCGCTGTCGCGAATCGCCGTGATGACCTCGCGGACGCTCTCGACGTTGGAGCGCTGGGTGTGGAGCACGGCATAGAGGGCCATCGGCGGGGCCAGCACCGCGCCGAACAGCGCGACGGCGAACGCCACGCCGAGCAGACGCCGCTCGCGATCGTCCAACCGCTCGAGCCGCTCGCGGACGGTCACGGTGCCTTCTCCTCGGCGTCCGACTTGGCTTCGTCCTTGGTGTCGCCGCCCGCTTCGGTGCCGGGCTTTTCCGTCCCGGTCTTCTTCTTCGAGCCGGGCTCACCGGGGCACTTCACGTCGTACTCGAGCACGTACTTTTGCCGCGTCCCGTTGACGACTTGAGTGACCTTGCCGATCTTGGCGTCCGCCGTGCAGGGGTGCTCGGCAACCTTTTCGCGAACGGTCGATGCCTCGGCGGTCGTGCCCACGATGCCTTGCACGCGGACGTGCCCGCGCTGCATGTCGAGCTCTTCGATGTCGCTGGTGATGCTGGTCGGAATCGCCTTCGAGAGCTCCACCATCACACCGAAGGCATCGAGCTTCGGCATCGGGTCGCTCTCGGCCGGATTCTTCGCCTGCTCGAGCATCCCGAGCGCTTCGTCCGGATCACGCGTGCCCTTGTCGAACGCCTCCTGCGTCACGCGTTCGAGCTCGACCTGAACGGCGTCTTGCTCCCTGCCGAGCGCCCGGAGCTCGGCCCAGACCGAAAAGAGGAAGCTGACGACGACCGCGCTGCCGAGACCGATGAGGAGCGGCGCCTTCTCCTTCAGGAACGAGAAACCGCGCTGGAAGGCGAGCCCTCCGCGGCGAAGATCGATGTCGTGTCCGCGGCCGGCGGCCCCGAGGGCGAGGGCGATGGCCTTGGCGAAGCGGGGCAACCGCTCCGCGTCCTCGGGGCTCACGTCGGCGATGGCGAGCCGGGGCAGCGCCGTCACCGGGACCCCGAGCTCGTAGGCAAAATACGCCTCCGCGCCGGCCGCCGCCGCCCCGCCGCCGACCAGGTGGACCGCCCTCACCTCCGCCTCGCCCTCGAGCGCGAAGGCAAGCAAGGTCTGACGGATCTCGGCGGCGAGCGCCGGCGCCCCTTCGGGCAGACTCGAAACGCCGCGCGAGAGCGTGCGCACCTGTGCGGCTTCCCCGTCGACCAGGATCGTGACCTCCGTCCGCCGGCCACCGAGGTCGACCAGCGCCACGGGCTCCGGACTCCTGAGCTCGGGCGCGACCCCGACCAGATTCGCCAGCGAAAGCGCGCCGTGCCCGACCCGATCCGGCTCGCGCGAGATCGCCGCCTTGAGCAGATCGATGCGGGCGCGGGCGTGCTCGATGCGCGCCGCGCCGGTCAAGACGACGATCGGGTCCTTGGCGGTCTTCCGGCGCAGCACGCGGTAGCCGAACACGAGCTCGTCGAGGTCGACGGGGATCGCGGACTCGAGCTCGAACTGCAGGATCTCCTCGATCTGCTTCAGTGCCGTGGCGGGCAAACGAAGGCGGTGCGTGAAGGTGAGATCGCCATCGACCGCCGCGCCCACGGCGTCCACGTGATCGAGGAGCGGCACCGCAACCTCACGGATCGCGGCCTCCAGCGACTCGGCTCCATCCACCGGCACTTCCGCAAGCGCCTTGAGCGCGAGCCTGCGATAGCCCACGTCGAGCAGCGCCACGTTGATGACGCGCGAGCCGATGTCGATGCCTACGAAGCGACCCATGAACCTTACTCGTTCCTAAAATACACGATAGTACCGCCTGGCTGCGGCTTCAGCACCGCATCGATCGCCGCCGCGGCGTCGCTCCCCGGTGCGGCCGCCTCGGCGGCGGTCTTGGCGGCGTCCAGCAGGCGGGGATCGACGCCGGGCGGCGGAGCGTTGCGAAAATCGACGACGACGTGGAGCCGGGTGCGCGTCTCGCGCGTGCCCGAACCGACCCTGCCCGTGGCGTAGATGCTGAACACCTTGCTTTCGGTGCTGACGAGCTTCTCGAATTCGGCCGGGCTCTTGAGCTTTACCGGTTGCACACCGAGGGACGTCAGGATGCCCCCGAACATGCCCGACCCGGCCAGCGCCGTCGCGAACACCTTCGGCGAACCGAAGAGCGGCGCGCCGCGCGTGAAACCGCGGACCATCGAGAGCGCCATCAAGAACTTCGTCGCCTCGGCCGGGTCGACGCAGATCGGCGTGACCTCGCGCTCGACCTGCGAACACACGAGGGCGAGGATGGTTTGCGGATTCGCCGTGTTCACGTTGACCGCGCCCTGCCCCCAGACGGTGAGCACGCGCTTGTCGGGCACGTCCGGATCGGGGTCGACGAACGTGGCCCAAAAATCCTCGCCCATGCCGCGCACGCGCCGGAGTTCCTCGATGCTGTCGAAAGCAGCGTTCTTCCGCTCGTACGGATGGGGCAAAAGCGTGTAAAATGAGTCTTCTGGGCTCGCGGCCTGGGCCTGCGCCGTGCCGAGGTCGCAGAAACCCTGATCCTGATCCTGGTCGGGGTCGGTCCAGTCGATGATCGCCGCGCAGACATCGGGGCGATCGGAAAACTGTCCGTCGGCGTCTTTGGTCGAAAATAGCGGATCGTATTGCGGGCCGGCGATCAGCCCCGCCAGCTGCTGGCCGAGCCGTACCTTGGAGAAGGTGTCGCCGCGTGCCGGGGCGTTGACGTTGATCTTCGAGTCCTCGTCGATGATCTGAACGTCGAAGCCGGCGCCCTCGAAGCCGAGACTCTTGCCGAGCTTGGTGTCCACCCCGGCGAGCAGCGCGAAGCCTTTCATGCCCTCGGCGTCGTTGAACGCCCCGAGCACGCGGTCCGCGTGCTCCCACACCGGGATCTGCGGCGGTGGGCCCCCGGGCATGAGCAACATCAGCATCGGCGCGACGGCGCGACGGATCGTCGGCTCCGTCGCGATCAACAAGCGCGAGAGATTGATCGCGCTCTTGGCCGCGTACTCGCCGATCAGCTGATCGCGCGTGGAGAGCGCCCCGGCAAAGTCCGCGGAGCTCTCGTCCTGGCTTTCGGTGAGCATCACCGTGAGGATGGTGAGCGCGCCGAGCACGAGAATGAGCGCTACCCCGCGCCGTCGCCGGGCGTGCGACCACACGATGCGTCGCTTTCGGGGCTGGCTCATTGGATGGCGAAGCTCAGGGGTTGCTGGATCGGGAGCGTGACGGTGGTGACGAAGCGCAGCGGATCGCGCCCGCGTTCGGCGGCGCTGCGCCGCCCGCCGTTCAAGACCAGCGTGACGCGGACTTGAAACGGCATGCGGTTCGACTGACCCGCGGCCTGCGTCGTGTCCCAGGTGTCGGACCACAAGCTCGTCGTGGGGTCGAGGTACGACAGATCGAACAGGTCGATGTCGGTCGCCACCACGTCGACGCGACCGCCTTCTTCGGGCTTGTCGTCGAGGTCGACGCTGCTCCGCCGGAGCAGATCGGTCGTCCCGGGCTCCTCGACGCTGTCGCCGCCGAAGTACGAGACTTCGAGCTGATCGCTCACGTGCGAGTTCCGGTCGCGGCGCACGTTCGAGAACGTGTTGAAATCGACGCGATCGGCCGGGTTCGCGACATGACCGATGAAGGCCGTCTTTTGCGTGGCAAGCTGGGCGTTGATCGGCACGTGCGTCGACAGGTACGCGCTTTCGAGATCCTTGACGAAACGCTGGAGCGCCAGGCGTCCCTCGCGGTAGCGCCCCTGCGTCCGGGTGAGCCCGTCCCGGCTCCGCTGCATGCCCGAAAACGCGCCGTAGAGCAGCATGGTGATGAACGCGAGCACGGTCACCGCCACCAGCAGCTCGACCAGGGTGAAACCCCGTGTCCGGCGCGACTGGAGCAGGCTCACTTTGCCCCCGTGCCGGTCGCGGTGCCGGTGCCGGTACCGGTGCCGGTGCCGGTCGCGCTGCCACCCAGCGCGCCGCCGAGGAGCCCACTGAGCCCGGTCCCGAGCCCCTGGGTGCCATCGGCCACGCCGCCGTCGAGATCCTCGGGCGGCGGCTCCTGCGGCTGGGTGACGAACTGAGTCACGTCGAGCGTGCGCTCACGCACGCCCTCACGCCAATGGACCGTCACGACGACCTTCCGGATGCTGGCCTCGAGCAGCGGTTTCAAGCTCGGGTACACGAAGCCCATGGCAAGCGACGCGATGCCGTCGCCGCCGCCAATCGCGCCGCTGAGTTCGGTAGCGAGAGCGCCGATGTCCGGTTGTTCCCCGAGCGCCGCGCCGGCGCCGGGCTGCGTGAGGGCCATCAGCGCGCCGAGCGGCCCGTCGCCTTCCGAGTCGAGCACACCGCCGTCCTCTTCGCCCTCCGTGAGCGGCGGATCCGGGAGCTCGACGCGCAGGACCTTGAAGCGGCATTGGAAACCCTCGTGGAGCTCCCCCATGCAGCACTCGCCCTCGCTCTCCTGGTCGAGCAAGGGATAGCCCTTCTGCAGGAGCTCGAGCTCGATCTCGCTCATCTTGCAGCGGGCAAGGCCGGTGGCGATGCTGATGCGTTCGGAGCGGTTGGCGCTCGCGAAAAGCCCCGTCTGCGCGCCGAGCAGCACCGACAGTCCGAGGCCGAGGATCGCAATCGCCATCAGCACTTCGAGCAGGGTGAAGCCTCGCTTCATGGCGCTCGCTCCCCCTGGTCTTCCTCGCGATCGGTGCGTGGCTCCGGAAAATCGACGAGACCCTTCTCGATACGCGTGCGCCCGGTGAGCGCGCTCACCATGATCGTCAGCGCCGAATCCGACCCCGTCTGCTTGAGCTGCACGTGGGCGCGCTCGGTCAGACCTCCGGGCCAGAAGTAAACGTAGGCGCGGCCGGAGCTCACCGGATCCTCGTCGTGCTCGGTCTGGACGGAAACCAGATCGACTCCGGCACCGAGCTCTCGGCCCTCGGGCGTGTCGGCAAACTTCGCCACTGGCTTGAACGACGGTCGCGCGGCCTGCGGACCGTCGAGGATGCGGTCGCTTTCCACCTTCGCCGCCTGCTCGGCCTGCGTCGCCGCTTCCGCGCCGGCAGCGGGCGCCGCTTTCTCGCGCAGCATGCGCGAACCGGACGCTTCCTCGAGCAGCACCCGATCCTGATCGAGGTCGAGCACGAGCCGGGTCGGGTGGCCCGAGTTGTTGGCCCGCGCGAGCCCCAGGCGAACGGCGCTCGCTATCAGCGTGGCGCCCCCCCGCAGACGCGAGGAGCGAAGCATCCCGGAGCCGAAGACGGTCGCGCCCGCCAGCAACGCGATCAGCACGATCACGATCAGAACCTCGACGAGCGTCACGCCGAGGGTGGCGGCTCTGGCGCGACCGGTCCTCACGTTTACTCCCCGGCCGCGGGAGCCGCACCCTTCGGAATGCTCACGTCGTCCTTGGTGCCCTTCTTCTTGTCGGGTCCGGTCGACGAGACCGTCACCTCGTCGTCGGTGCAGGTGAGGGTGAAGGCCTGGCCCCACGGATCGGCCGTGTTCTGGCCGGGATCGAGCAGTTTGTCCTGCACGAGCTGGCTCACCGTCGGGCAGCTCGACTCGTTGTTCGTGGCCTGCCACGACTGCGCGGCCTGCCGGATCACGCGCGCCGCGCTCTCGGCGGTCTTCACCTGTGCCTCCTTGAACTTGGGGAGCGCGAAGAAGGCGACGCCGCCGGCGACCATGGCCAGGATGGCAACCACGATCAGCACCTCGAAGAGCGTCACGCCGCGCCGCCCCCTGGCTCGCTGAATTCGCGTCAGGATGTCGTACTGGTTCAGGACTTTTTCCTTCATCGGATCCTCTCGTTCATTCGATACGGTCGAGACCGCCGGGTTCGCCGTCCGGTCCATCGCTCATCAGCTCGTAACTCGTGCCGTCGAAGCGGCCGGGGCAGACGAGCCGTAGGGGCCTGCCCCAGGCATCGCGGGGCGCAGCCTCGAGGTGCGTCTCGGACGCCAGCGTTTCGAGCGTCGGCGGGCAGCCCCCGTCGTGATCGGCAAGGTACGCCTCCACCGATCGCCGCGCCTCGAGCAGGGTGGCCCGCGTCTGACGCACCCCTGCGGCGCGGCGCTCGCGCGCACCGACCCACGTCACGAAGCTCACCACGGCCACGACCAGCAGCACGGGCCGGAGCGGCCCCAGGCGCACGAAGCGCGAGAGCCCGCCCCTGCCCTCCCAGGGGAACAGCAAGCGGGGCATGCGGCGCGGCACGGGCATCAATCACTCCACCAGCTGGTTCATCTGGATCAGCGGCATCAAGATCGCCATCGCGATGAAGCCGACCATGCCGCCGAGCAGCACGATCATGATCGGCTCGAGCAGGCTGGTCAGCGCCGTCACCCTCGTCTCCACGTCGGATTCGTAGGCGCGACTCACGTTCTCGAGCATCGCTTCGAGTTGCCCCGTCTTTTCCCCGACCGCGATCATGTGGGTCACCATCGGCGGGAACGCCTTGCTGCGCTTGAGCGGCTCGGCAATGCTCTCGCCGCCGCGGATCGAGCCGATCGCCTCGGCGACCACCGACTCGAGCCTGGCGTTCTCGAGCACGTGGCGGCCGATCTCCATCGCCGGCAGGAGCTGCACGCCGCTCGACAAGAGCGTCGCCAGCGTGCGCGAGAAGCGCGCCACCGCGACGAGCAGCGTGAGCCTGCCGAACAGGGGCGCCCTGAGCCGGAACGTGTCCCAGCGCATCTTGCCCGCTGGCGTGCGCTTCCAGCGCCGAAACAGGTACACCGCGAGGGCGGTGCCGCCGATCAGGAGCCACCAGAACCCCGACACGATGTTCGAGACGGTGATCAGGAGGGCGGTGTACCAGGGCAGCGCCTGGCCGAGGCTGTCGAACACGCTCGTCACTTTGGGCACCACGGCCACCATCAAAAAGCCGACGAGCCCGCTGCCGATGACGGCCATCAGGATCGGATAAGCGAGTGCGCCGGCGACCTTGCCGCGCAGTCGCGACTGGCCCTCCATGAAGTCCGCCAGCCGCTCGAGCACCGCCTCGAGCGTTCCCGATGCCTCGCCCGCGGCCACCATGTTGACGAACAACGGCTGAAACACGCGCGGGTGCGCTTCCAAGCTCTTCGCGAAGCTCGTGCCCGCGTTGAGGCTCTCGCGCACCGTGGTCAGGATCCGCGAAAGCTGCTCGTTTTCCACCTGCTCGGTGAGCGCCTGGACGGACTCGACCAGCGGCACCCCGGCCCGCACCAGCGTCGCCAGCTGACGCGTCATGACTGCGACGTCGGAGGCCGACGGGCGCTTGAAGACCGCGAACAGATCGACGTTCTTCTTCTCGCGTGCGACTCGCTCGGCCTCTTCGGTGACCTGCGTGAGCAGGATGCCCTCGCGGCGCAAGATCGCGCGCAGACCCTTCGGGTTCTCCGCGTCGCGGAAGCCCTTGACCGACTTTCCACTCGCGACTTCGACTCCGCGGAACTCGAAGACGGCCACGGCTCATCGTCCTAATCGACGACCACGTCGTCTTGGGTGGCGGCGACGACTTCCTCCACCGTGGTCAGCCCTTCGAGCACCTTGCGGGCGCCGTCGTCGCGCAGCGTGTCCATGCCTTGTGCCTGTGCCGCGCGCTTGATGGTGCGGGCATCGGCGTTGTCGAGAATCAGGCGACCCACCACGTCGTCCGCCACCAGCAGCTCGTAGATGCCGAAACGGCCGCTGAAACCCTTGTTGTCGCAGCGCGCGCAACCCCGCGGGCGATAAAAGGTCGGCAGCCCCGTTTCGCGCCAGCCGATCGGCTCGTAGTCGACGCCGTGAACCTGGTAGCGCGGCGACGGCACTCGTTCGTCGCGGCGGCGCGTGCGCTCGGGATCGATGCCGATCTGCTCGAGCTCGTACGGCGTCGCCGTGTAGGGCTCCTTGCACTCCTGGCACAAGCGACGCACGAGACGCTGCGCGAGGATCGAGGCCACGGTGGACCGCACCAGAAACGGTTCGATGTCCATCTCGACGAGGCGCGTCACGGCCGAGGCCGCGTCGTTCGTGTGCAGCGTGGAGAGCACGAGATGGCCGGTCATCGACGCGTGGATCGCGATCTCGGCCGTCTCGCGGTCACGGATCTCGCCGACCAGGATCACGTCCGGGTCCTGCCGCAAGAAGGCACGCAGCGCGCTCGCGAACGTGAGCCCGATCTTGGGCTGCACGTGGACCTGGTGGATCCCGCCGATCTCGTACTCGACCGGATCCTCGGCCGTGAGAATGTTGATGTCCTGCGTGTTGATGCGGTTGAGGCAGGCGTAGAGCGTGGTCGTCTTGCCGCTGCCGGTCGGGCCGGTGACGAGGATGATGCCGTCGGGCCGCCGGATCATCTGATCCATCAGCTGAAAATCACGCGACGAAAACCCGAGGTCGGTCAGGTCGAGCAGCACGGTCGACTTGTGGAGCAAGCGCATGACGACGCGCTCGTGGTCGCGGCTGGTCGGGATCGTCGAGACGCGCACGTCGATGCTGCGGCCGCCGATCTTGCGCGAGATGCGGCCGTCCTGCGGCAGGCGCTTTTCGGCGATGTTGAGGCCGGCCATGATCTTCACGCGCGCGATGACGGCGCTCATGAATTGCCGGCTCGCGCGGCGTGAGACGTAGAGTTGGCCGTCTACTCGATAACGGACGAGCACCTCGCGTTCTTCCGGCTCGATGTGAATGTCGCTGGCGCGCTCCTTCACGGCCTGCGACAGAAGGCTGTTGACCCAGCGGATGATCGGCGCGTCCTCGTCCGAGTCGAGGATGTCGATCTCTTCCTCGTCCTCGTTCTTCTGGACGGGCTCGAGCTCGCTCATCGTCGCCCCGCGCTCGTAAACGCGGTTGATGGCGTCGATCAAAAGCTCTGCCGGCGCCACCGAGAGCTCGAGCGGCTTCTGGAAGGTCGCCCGCACGTCGTCGATCGCGCTCGTATCGAGCGGATTCGAGCAGATCACGCTCACGCCGTCGTCCCGCTCACCGGTGACCAGGATGCCGTGAATCTTGGCGTAGGTGATCGGTAGCCGAGTCGCCGCGGCCATCTCCACGTTCTCGATCGACACGCTCTCGACGAACGAGAGTCCGCACTCGGCGGCGAGCGCCTTCGCCACGTCGGCCTGGCTCGCGAGGTTCGACTCGACCACGAGATCGAAAAGCCCCCGCGGCTGATCGACCTGCGTCACGTAGAGCGGTTCGAGCGCCTCGGCGCTGACGGTCCCGCGCCGCACGAGGATCTGACCGAGCGCGCGTTGCGGCATCATTCGGACCGCTCCACGTTCACGCTGCGGGCGATCGGATTGATGATGATCGGCGGCTCGAACTCGCTGCGCTTACCGCCCGTGCGCCGCGCCGGGCGTGGCTTGGCGGCGGGGCGTTTGGGTTGCGCCTTCGGAGCCGACGTGGCCTTCGTCTTCGAGGTCGTGGTGGTCGAAAGTTGGGTCGCCGAACTCTCGCGCACCGACGTCGGCAGCTCGATCGGCGCGCTGGGCTCGCGGTCGCCGTCTTCCGCCGGCTTGCTTTCCTCTTCGAGTCGGTTCTGCTCCTCGATCTGCGCGTACGATTGACGGATGTCTTCGACCAGACCGTTCGTGCGCGCCCAATCGCGCGGGGGAGACCAGTCGCCCGACGTGAAGACGAAGTAACGGTCGATGAACTCCTGTCGCTCTTGCATCTTGCGTTCGAAGATGCGGCGCAAATCCGTCTGATCGCGGATCACGTGGGGCGTGAGGATCAGGAGCAGGTTGGCTTTCCGCTTGGTGGTGTTCGAGTGCCGGAAGAGCGCGCCGAGCAGCGGGAGATCGCCCAACACCGGCACCTTTTCGCGCGCGGTGACGTATTCGTCCTTCATCAGACCGCCGATCACGACCGTCTGCTGATCCGCCACCACGACGGTGGTATTCGCGGTCCGCTTGGTGATCGGCACGGCGCCGAGCTGACCGATCGGGGCACCCGCCGCGCTGGATTCTTGCTCGATCTCGAGCCGCACCTGATTCGACTCGTTGATGTGGGGCGTGACCTTGATCTTATTGCCGACATCCTGGCGCGGCGCGCTAAACCCGCCGTTGATGCCGAGCAGCGGTGTCAGAGCACCGAGCGTCGTGGCGGTGGCCGCACCCGCGAGGTTGGTCGCCGTGCCGCCGCCGAGGTTGGTCTGCAGCGGGATGTTCTCGCCGATGTTGATTTCCGCGGAGACGTTGTCGGTGGCGATGATGTGCGGCGTCGCCAGCAGGTTCGCTTTGCCGTCGGTCGCGAGCGCGTTCAGCACGATGCCGAAAGCCGGGATGCTGAGCCCGGGCCCGAGCAGGTTCTGCGTGCCGGGGATCGGCGTGCCCTTGAGGCCCGCGGCAAAGCCCTGGAGCAGGCTCGGATCGGCGGGGAACGCCAGGGAGCGGCCGCCGTTGAACCCGGTCAAGAACAGCGGGTCGTCCGTACCGCCGCCGAAGCTGTACCCGCCGTGCGCCGTCACGCCGAGATCGAGCGTGTCGGAAACGGCGAGATCCATGATCACGGCCTCGATGAAAACCTGGCGCCGCGGTCGATCGAGCCGATCGACGACCAGGCGCAACGTGGCGTAGTCGCGCGCCGACGACGTGACCAAGATCGAGTTCGTGCTCTTGTCGGGCGTGACGCGCACCTCGCCGTCGAACATCCCGCCGGCATTTCCGGCGCCGGCCGCCGCGGGCGCTCCCTTGGGCTGCTGCCCGGCGAGCATCTGCGTCAGCGTCTGCGAAAGCTCTTCGGCGATCGCGTGCTGGAGTGGGAGCACGTGCACCTTGCCGCTGTCGGTTCCCTGCGTGTCGAAGCGCTTCAAGAGCTCCAGCATGCGCAGGTACGAGTCCTCGGTTCCGACCACGATCAGACTGTTCGAGGTGTCGTCGGCAACGACGCGGGTCAGACCTGCCGCACGGTTGGCCGCCGCTCCGGGCGTGCCGGGTGCGGCGCCGGGGGCCGGTGCGCCAATCTCGAACAGCTCGTTCAAGCGCTTGGCCATGTCCGCCGCCGTGCCGTGACGCACGGGCTCGATCCACATGTGCTGACCGGAGCCGCCGATGTCGACTTCCTCGATGATGCGGATCAGGCGGCGCACCTGCGTGGCCGTATCGGTGATGATCAGGAGCCGACCCGCCGAGTAAGGAGTGATGTCGCCGTCCTTGCTCTTGAACTTGGTGAGGACGGGCAGGACCTCGTCGGGCGTGATGTTTTCCAGGCGATAGAGCCGCGTCACGTAGCGGTCGGCGTCGGGCACCGGCTCGCCGCGCGCGACGACCGGTGTCGGTTGCGCCACCACGCCGCCGCTGTCGATGATCTTCAGGAAGCGGCCGTGCGGCACGACGGTCATGCCGTTCGCTTCGAGGATCGACAGGAACGCCTGGTAGGCCTCGTCGAGCGTGACCGGCTCCGGCGAAACGACGGTCGCTTTGATCTGACGCACCTTGGCGCCGTAGATGAAGCGCCGCCCGGTGAGCCCGCTGATGTGATTCACGAGCTCGGCGAGATCGGCGTCCTGCAGGTTGAACTTGACGAGGTGGGCGCCCGGCTTGGCCTTGTAGGGCACGTCCGTCGCCTGCGCGATCTTCTCCATCGTCGTCGGCAGTGGCCCGCTCGCACCCGGCGGGTCGCGGTCGGCACCGACCGCGGGAGTCGGCGTGGCCGGTGCCGGAACGGCGCCGGGCGCCGCAGCCGGGGCGGCGACGGGCGGCGCCACCGGGGTGTCCGCCTTCTTCGGCTTCTTGCTCTTGTCGGTCTTGCGCGTCAGGAGCGGCGTCCGCGGCACCTTCGGCTTGTGGTCGGGCTTGTCGGCCTTGTCCGCCTGCGCGACGACGAAGCGCGGCGCAACGAGCAGGCCGGAGGCGACGACCATTCCGGAGACGAGGAAAGTAAGGGGTCTCATTTGATGTGGTAGTCGATGCTGACGTTCTGGCCGCGGCGGCTGACCTTCACGTTCAGGTTGCTCGCCGTCCGAAGGCGCGCGTACGCCTCCAGCGCCTTCTCCGGGCTCGCCATGTTGTAGCCGTTCAGGGTTTCCAGGCGGTCGCCGTTCTGGAGGCCGAGCGTGCCGAGCAGGGTGTCCGGCCGAATGCCGAACAGCCGGACGCCAAGCACCTTGCCGTCCTTCTGCTCGGGCACGATGCGCGCGGTGCGCATGAGCTCGTGCTGTTTCTCGAGGATCTGGTCGATGACGGTGCGATCGATCTGGTACTCGGTGTCGCTCACCTTCTGGATCTTGGCGGCAATCTCCGGCGGGATGGACGGCGCGCCGCGCCCGGAGCCGGCAGGTGGCGTGGCAGGGTCGGTGGACGCCGCGGGTGCGGGCGCTCCCGGAGCCGCTGCCGGCCCCGGCACCAGCTGCACCTTGAAAAGCAACGTTTGGCAGAGCGCCCCGGCGTTCGACAGCCACACGGAGGGGCTGTCCTCGAGCGGGTTGAAGCCGATGTATTCGACCTTCTTGCCTGCCACGTCGTCGCCCACGCGCCGCATGCGCGGCCGGGGTTCGCCCGAGCCCTGCAGCGCCGCAACGGACCACAGCGGATCGGTGGACTCGGTGATGATGAAGGCGGCCACGCCGTCGCAGGCAGCAGCCGTGAGTGGGTCCGTGGTCTCGAGTTCGTTCGCCTTCGGTACCGGGGTTGCGATCGGTTTTGCATTCAGCGGGCCGGTCACGGAGTCGAACGGATTGCGGTCGATGATCGGCTGAGCGGAACGGGTCTCGATGCCATCGCTCGACCCTCGACGCGCGATGGACGTTGCCCGGGGAGCGCTCGCGCTCGGCATCGGCCCGATCAGCGCCGCACCGACGAGCTCCGTCGCCCCGCCCGCCTGGAAGTACGCCGCCAGGGCGACCAGCAGCAGCACGATGGCCGGGAAATACCTGCGGAGGAGGGGGTCGAGAGACAATGGTCCAAGCCGACGTAAGCGAGCCGCGTGCCAGCTGCTAGCTACCCCATCAACCCCAAGAAATTCCAGCGCTTTTTCTAAACCCGGCGGGGCTCGCCGGCGACGCTTCCAGACAAGCTGACGGAAAAGGCGCCCCTGAACGCCCGGTCACGACAGTTTGTCATCCGGCCGGAGGCAGGTCCGTCTCGCCCAGCTTTCGATAAATGGTGCGCGCCGAGATGCGGAGCAGCTGCGCGGCGAGCGGCTTGTCACCCTGCGTGTGGCGCAAGGTTTCGCGGATCATCCGCATCTCGACCTCGTCGAGGGGCGTGCCGATCGGGAAGGTCAGTGCGGACGGCGCCGGGGCGCTGGCCTGGGCCACCGCGTCCGGAAGATCCTCGATCCGGAGCACGTCCCCGCGACAGAGGACGGCCGCCCGCTCCACCACGTTCTCGAGCTCCCGCACGTTGCCGGGCCACGCGTAGTCCGAGAGCCTCGTCGCGACCTCGTGCGGCACGGTGAGCCGCGCGCGCCCGTTCTTCTTGCAATACACCCCCAGGAAGTGATCGACGAGCAACGGCACGTCCTCGCGTCGCTCGCGCAGCGGCGGCGCGGTGAGCGCAATCACGTTCAGGCGGTAGTAGAGGTCCTCGCGGAAGCGCCCCGCCTCGACCTCGGCGCCGAGATCGCGATTGGTCGCCGCGATGATGCGCGCGTCGGTCTTCACCGTGTTGCCGCCGACCGGCTCGTATTCACCCTCCTGCAGCACGCGCAGGATCTTGACCTGCACCGCCTGGCTGAGCTCACCGATCTCGTCGAGCAGCAACGTGCCGCCCTTCGCCCGAGCAAAGCGACCCTCGCGACGACCGACGGCGCCGGTGAAGGCGCCTCGCTCGTGACCGAACAACTCTGCTTCCAGGATGCTCTCGGGAATGGCGGCACAATTGACGGCCACGAAGGGACCCGCCGCCCGCGTGCTCTTGCCGTGGATGTACCGCGCAAGAAGCTCCTTGCCGGTCCCGCTCTCGCCGAGGATCAACACGGTGGCGCTCGACGGCGCCGCCTGCGAGGCCACGTCGAGCACTCGCCGGAGCGGCGCACTCTGCCCGACGATCTCGCGTGCCGTCAGCAGCTTCAACTCCTGGCGCAGCGATCGGTTTTCCACCACGAGTGAGTGTCGCTCGGCCGCTTTCCTCACGCTCTTCACGATCGACATTCGCTTGAGCGGCTTCTCGACGAAGTCGTAGGCGCCTTCGCGCATGGCCTGCACCGCCGTCTCGACCGTCCCGTAAGCGGTCATCACGACCACCTCCGTGTCGGGAGCGACTTCCTTGATCGCGCGCATGAGCTCGACACCGCTGATGCCCGGCATCATCAGATCGGTGAGCACCACTTCCACGCGGTGCTTGCGCACGAGGTCGAGCGCACCCTTCGCGCCGTCGGCGACCAGCACGCGCATCTTCTCGCGCTCGAAGATCTTCTGGAGCGAGGCAAGGTTCGACGGTTCGTCGTCGACGACGAGCACCGTCGGCCCCTCGCCGACCGCCGCCCGATCGCCTGGGGACGTTTCGTCAGGCGCCGCAGACATTGTGTCCATGAATAGACACTATGTCACAGACGATGACCTGTTGTCAAAGTCGCTATTTTTCGGCCAATTCCTTGGGCAAGACGAAGTCCTCCGGCGAGAGGACGAGGCGCTCGACGCGCCGGTCGGCAGCAAGGGCGTCCAGGATCTCCTCCAGATCCGCTTCCTTCACGCGGCCGTAGAAGTAGCCGTCGGGCGAAACGGCAATCGTGGGGCCGGCCCAGCAGGTGTCGAGGCAGCTCGACGTGCAGGCTCGCACTTCCGTGCCGGCGAGCCCGCGCGCCTTCGCGAGTTCCTTCAGCCGGGCGTGGAGCTCGACCGAGCCGCGGGCCGCGCACGAGCCCTTCGGCGTGCCATCGGGACGCCGGTTGACGCAGACGAAGAGGTAGCGTTTGCGCTGGGCCAATCGAGCGAGATCAGCTCACCACGGTGATGCAGCCGAGCTGGATCTGCACCGTACCACCGACGTACGTCTGCAGGGCATCACAAGTTGCCGGGCACGCCGTGATCTTGGTCGGTGTGGCCGTCGCGCTCGGCAGCACGTCGTAGTGCCATTCGTTCGTAGCACCGGTGCAACCATCGGGCGCAACGTAGTGGTACGCCGTCGACATTCCGCCCACGTCGGTGAAGAGGAAGTTCACCTGGCCGTAATCCAGGCTCTTACCCGGCGGCGGCGTCGGGATCTGGAATTCACAGGCGAACTGCGCCGTGCGGATCTGGTTCAGGGCGTCCTGGAAACCCTGCTGCACGTTGCCGGCCGTGTCGATGACGTAGGCGCGTTCGGTACCGCCGGCGACGGCGATGCGATCGAGGTTCGCCTGGGCGTTGGCCTCGCTTTGATCGAAGACGCCGATGACGAAGGTCTGGATCGATGGCGCGCCGGTCACACCCTCGGTAGCGACGGCGACCACGTCGGTGAGCGCCTGCTCGGAGGCGCCGAAGGCTGCGGTCCCGCCCGTGCACTCGGTCGGAAAGCCGTCGGTGGCGAGCACGACGACGACCTTGTGCCCCACGTTGGCCGTCGCCCAATCGCGCGAGTGGGCGATGGCGCCGCGGAGCGCCGGGCGCGTCGGCGTGTCGCCCATGGGCATCTGACTGGCGATCGACGCGGTGAGCGCCGCAGCGGCACCCGGGAGCAGTGTGAAATCGACGGCCGGCGTCTGGTATGGCGCGGTCTCGCACAGGTTCTCGTGCACGCAGAACGACCCGGTGGCTGCGACGCACACGCCGCAGCCCGCGCCGTAGTTCTGCCCCACGCCCGGGCACGGTAGCAACGGATCCTCCGTGCAATAGCCGATCGGACCACACGCGCCGAGATCCCCCGCCGGCGTCACGCACGACGCGGCGTCGGTGCAGGCAGCACCGCTCAGGTGGCAGCGCATGTCGGCGTCGCACGGGCCGTCGTCGCGAAGCGCCGGATTCATGCACGAGGTCGCAATCGCGGGATCGCAGCCGACCAGCGCCCCGGGTGTCTCCCCGCACACGTTCATCAAGCACGGTGCACCGGCTCCGCACTCCGCGTCGGTGGCACACGTCGTCGGCACGCCGGCGAGGCGCTGGGGAAAATACTGGATGGCGGCGGTGAGGCCCGCGGACGCTTGATCGTTGAAAAACGCGCCGAGCGCCGCCTGCACGGCGTCCCACTTGGAACCGGTCCCGGCCGGGTCGAGCATCGAGCCGGAGATGTCGAGCATCACGTAGACATCGACGGGGACGGGCTCGCCGACACTCTTGTCGCCGACACACTCATTCACACCCCCGGCTCCGCCCGAACCGGACGCAGCGCCTGCCGAGCCGCCCGTGGTGACGAGCCCACCCGAGCCAAGCCCGGCGCCGCCGCCCGTGATGGGAATGCTTCCGCCGCTGCCACCCGTCGCACCGCCGACACCGCCGCTGCCGCCCGTCGCGCCGGACCCCGTCCCACCGCTGAGGCCCGGGTCTTCGTTGTTCGCCGACGGACTGCATCCGAACGCGGCGACCGCTACCGAAAACGGGAGCAGGACCCCGAAGCTAAGGCGAAGCATGGACATTCCTCGACTATAACATCTGGCCTTGCTTCGTCCCGCGGGCGACCCGTTCGCTTGTCCCTAGAACCGTACACCGTAGGCGTTCTCGCGTTCGTTCCGGCCCTCCGCCGGGACAGTTTCGAGAGAAGTGATATGCTCCCGAGCCATGATGTGGGAACGCCTGCGCCGGGCTCGGCCGGTCTTAACTTTCGCAGTTCCGCTCGTTGCCGCTGCCTGCGGTGCGAGTGCGCCTCTCGAGAACGTGGACCAGTCCGGCGGCTCGGGCGGGAGCTCCGCGTCGGGCGGTAGCGCCGCCTCGGGCGGAACCGGTCCCGCAGGCACGGGTGGCAGCGGACAAGGCGGTTCCATCATGCCCATTGCAGGTGCCGGCGGCAGCGCGGCGGAAGGTGGCACCGCAGGTGCCGGAGCGCTCGGCGGCGACGGCGGCTCGGCGGCGGTGTCGGGCGCGGGTGCAGTGGCGGGTGCAGGCGGCGCTTCGGCGAGCGGCGGTAGCGGTGGCGTTGGCGGCACGACGGGCGGCGCGAGCGGAGCCGGTGGCTCGGCGGGCGCCGGCATTTGCCAGGAGCTCAGCGTCGTACCGACGCCGCAAATACCGACCGTCGTGATGCTGGTCGACAATTCGTCGAGCATGTTCGAGACGCAGCCGCCCGCGTGGCCGCTGCTCTACGACGCGCTGATGAACCCCACGACCGGCGTGGTAAAGCCGCTCGAAAGCAAGATCCGCTTCGGGCTCGCCACGTACAAGGGCTCGACCACCGCCTCCACGGAGACGAGCGCCTCGTGCGCCACGTGGGCCAAGGTGACCCCCGCGCTCGACAACCACGCCGCGATCGACGCCACCTACTCGCCCATCGCGGCGACCTGGTCGCCGGGCACGAAATGGGAGACCCCGACCGGGCACGCCATCACCATGGCCGCGGCCGACCTCGTCGCCTACATGCCCGATCCGCCGGGCCCGAAGTACCTCTTGCTCGTGACGGACGGTAACCCGAACTCCTGCGCCACCCTCGACCCCCAGTGCGGGCAGGATCTCGCGATCAAGGCGACTCAGGACGCGTTCGCCCAGGGCATCGGCCTGTTCGTCATGGGCATCGGCGACATCGTGGCGCAGCCGAACGCCGGCTGCCCCTCCTCGGCGCGCTGCGGGCGCGATCACCTGCAGGATCTCGCGAACGCTGGCGTCGGCGCCGGCGTCCAGCCGACGGCGTCTTGCGACCCCGATTGGACCGTCTCCGGGTGTCAGTTCAAGCACGAGGCCTGCAACATCGGCCAGCTGCTGACGGCCACCTACACCACGATGTCCCCCGACGTGGGCACGCCGTTCCAGGTCGACACCCGCAACGCGGACGCCACCACGCAGATCGTGAGCGCGCTCACCGGCCTGCTGGCAAACGTGATCTCTTGCACGGTGGAGATGGACGCGATCGTGACCGGCGACCCGGCCCTGGGCATGGTCACGGTCGGCGGGACTCCGGTGACCTACGCCGATCCGAACGGTTGGTCGCTCGACATGACGACCAGGTACACGGTCACGCTCGAAGGGGCGGCCTGCGAAACGTTCAAGTCCGGCGCGGAACTCCACATCGCGTTCCCCTGCGCGGGCGGCAACCCGATCGCCGTCAGGCGCTAGAGCCCAGCTCATAACCAGCTTCGCCGGTTCTGAAGCGGGCTTCGCCCGCTGCGCTGCTTCGCAGCGCGGCTCTAGCTCTGTCCTCGGGGGCGTAACCGCCCCCGGAAAAATGGCGGAGCCATTTTTCTCCCCCCCACCCGCTTCGCGGGTGACTAGAGCTCCACACCTCTTCACGGGGTTGTGAGATGCGCTCTAGTCGCCTGCACCGACTCGCCGACGACGCCGAGGAGCTCTTCGAGGTCCGCGTCGGGCACGTTGAGCGGCGGGGTCACGTACACGGTGTTGCCGAGCGGGCGGAGGTACGCACCGCGGCGGAGTGCCTCGTCGTAGACCCGCCGGCCTCGCTCGTTCAGGTAGCCCGGTTCACCGAGGTCGAGCGCGCCGATCATGCCGAGGCTCCGGGTGGCGGTGACGCCCGGCAACTCCGAAAACTCCGCGAAAGCGCGAGCAATGCGGGCGGCCTTCGGCCGAGCCTGCTCGAGGATGCGTTCGTCGCGAAACACCGCAAGCACCTCGAGCGCGACGCGCGCCCCGAGGGGATTGCCGGCGAAGGTGTGCCCGTGGAAGAACGCGCGCGACGGTTCACCGAGAAACCCTTCGAACAGGCGCCGGGTCGCGAGCGTCGCCGCCATCGGCAAGAGGCCCCCGGTGAACGCCTTGCCGAGGCACAGGAGATCCGGTTCTACCCCCGCGTGCTCGGCCGCCCAAAACGGCCCCGTCCTGCCGTAGCCGGTGAACACTTCGTCGAGGATCAAGAAGACGTCGTGCTTGGTCGTGAGCTCGCGCGCCCGAGCGACGAGCTCCGGATCGTAGACGCGCATGCCCGCGGCACCCTGCACGACCGGCTCGAGCACCACGGCGGCGAGCTCGTCCTCGTGGCGAGCGATGGCGTCGCCGAGCGCGACGAAGGCCTCCTCGTGGCCGCTCCCGCGAGCGGGAACCCGCAGGCAGTCGACGACCAGGCCGGCGACGCCGTGGCGGAACACCTCGATGCCGCCGAGCATCGCGGCGCCCATCGTTTCGCCGTGGAAGGCGCCGTCGAGCGCGAGGAACCGTCGCCGGCCGGGCCGGCCATTCTGAGCCCAGTAGCGCGCGGCGAGCTTCAGCGCGGTTTCGATCGCGGTCGAGCCGTCGTCGCTGAAGAAGACGTGTTCGAGGCCACCGGGGGCCACGCTCGCGAGTTCGGCCGCGAGCCGGGCGGCAGGTTCGTGCGTGATGCCGGCCAGGGCGACGTGCGCGAAGCGCTCGGCCTGGTCCCGGAGCGCGGCGAGCAGGCGCGGATGACCGTGCCCGAGTGCCGCGCACCACCACGACGCGTTGCCGTCCAGGTACGAACGGCCGTTCGCGTCGAACAGGCGCGCTCCGCTGGCACTGGTCACGACGAGCGGATCGGTCGCCTCGAGGTAGCGGCCCATCGGGGTGTACGGGTGCCAGACGTGACGCTTGTCGAGCTCGACGATGCGTTCGCGAGGCAAGGTCATACGAGCGTCTCGACCGGCGGCTGAGACGGGCTGCCGGCGGGCCGTGCCACCGGGATCGTGACCGTGACGGTGGTGCCCTGGCCCTCTTCGCTGTCGATGCTGAGGCGCCCGCCGTGCGCCTCCACGATACGCTGCACGATCGGCAAGCCGAGCCCGGTGCCGCTCGGGCGCGTGGTGAAGAAGGGATCGAGCGCGCGGCGCCGCACCTCGGGATCCATGCCTTGCCCGTGGTCTTCTACCTCGATGCGGACGCTCGGCTCGAGGAGCTCGGTCTCCGACTGGATGCGCACGTGGATCACGCCGCCCTCCCGCATCGCCTGGCGCGCGTTCGAGAGCAGATTGTCGAACACGAGCCGGAACAGGTTCGGATCGACCCACACCGTGTCCGCCTCGGGCGCGGCCTCGATTTCGGTCGCGATGTCGTGCGCGCCCTCGTTGCTGGCCTTGAAGCGCCTGGCGAGTTCGGCGAGCGAGACCGGCAGGCGGTTGACGCTGAAGGGGCGCGCGAAACGCAAAAGGTCACCGACGAGTCGATTGAGGCGGCCGGCTTCTTCGTCGACGATGTCGAGCAGCGTCGTGCGGTCCTGGTCCTTCAGGCCCCCGCGCCGGAGGCCCGCTACCGCGTTGACGATGACGGCCAACGGGTTTCGCACCTCGTGCGCGATCGCCGCCGCGAGCTCGCCCACCACGGCAAGCTGCCGCTTGGTGGAAAGCTCGCCCTGGACCTGGCGGAGTTCCGCATGGGAGTGCCGCAGTTCCTCGGTGCGCTGGCGAAGGCTGGTCGTGGCGTGTTCGATCTCGCCCGATTCGATCTTGAAGCGAACCAGCAGCGCGGCCGCGACGCCGAACGCGTAGACCAAAAAAGCGTGAGGAAGCAGCGCCACCGTGCGATCCAGCAGGCCGAGCGCAATACCGAGGTCGTTGATCAGCGCCGGAAGGACCAGCGCCGCGCCGATCAAGGCGCTCAGCGCCTCGGGCCTCCGCATGCGGAAGGCCTGCACGAGCAACGCCATCGACGCGAGCGTCTCGCATCCGCCCACGGCGTAGAAGACGTAGCCGAGCGACGAGGGAGTCCCCACACCGTAGTGCAGCGGTCGACCGAACACCGTGGTCATGACCGCACGATGGTCTTCCCACATCCAACCCGAGAGGTTCGCGATCTCGAACACCAGCGCCGCGGCATAGAGCAGCAGGATGAGCGGCTTCTTCGGCGGAAAGCGCGCGAACTCCATCGCAAAATGGAGGTTGAGCACGCCGCCGACGATGAACCCGACGTGGGAGAGAACGTTGAACCGTTCGCGTTCTTCGAAGGTTTCGGAGGCGAAATCGAGCGCGGTGCCGAGACTTGCCACGCTGAAGGCGAAGCAGAGCAGTCCGAAGAGCACGAGCTCGCGCTCGCGCCGGCCGAGGGCGAAGGCGAGCAGGAAATAGAAGCCGATGGCGGCGTGGGTGACGGACCAGGCCCCGACGATGCCGGCGAAGACTTCACTCATGGGCGAACGTGGACGAGCGGGCCGAAAAACGGGTCGTCACCTGGCCGATGTTACCATTCGCGTGCGGCGGTGGGGGTGATCTGCTAGTCGAGCTGCCTCGTGAGCTACGTCGTTCTGGCGCGAAAGTGGCGGCCGCAACGCTTCGAAGACCTGGTCGGGCAGGACCACGTCGCCCAGACGCTCGGCAACGCCATCCGCGCCGGACGGGTGGCGCACGCGTTCCTCTTCACCGGCGTGCGCGGCGTGGGCAAGACCACCAGCGCCCGCATTCTGGCGAAGGCGCTGAATTGCCTGGGTGACCCGGCGACGACCACACCCGGTTCCGACCCCGGGCCGACCGTCACGCCTTGCCTCGCCTGCGCGGCGTGCTCGGAGATCGCCGCGGGCACCGACGTCGACGTGTGGGAGATCGACGGCGCCAGCTACAACGGCGTGGACGAGGTGCGAAAACTGCAGGATTCGCTGCCCTACCGGCCTCAGCGCGACCGCCACAAGATCTACGTCGTGGACGAGGTCCACATGCTCTCGCAGAACGCGTGGAACGCGTTCCTGAAGACGCTCGAGGAACCCCCGCCGCACGTCAAGTTCATCTTCGCCACGACCGAAGTGCACAAGGTCCCGGTCACGATCCTGAGCCGCGTGCAGCGTTTCGACTTCAAGCTCATCTCGGCCCAGGCGATTGCCGCGCGCTTGCGGCACGTGCTTGCGGCCGAGGGGCTCGAGGCCGACGACGCGGCCGTGTCGCTGCTCGCACGCGAAGCGGCCGGCAGCATGCGCGATGCGATGAGCCTGCTCGATCAGGTGATCGCGTGGGCGGCAGGCAAGCTCAAGGGGGACGAGGTCGCCCGTGTGCTGGGCGTCGCGAGCCACCGGGTGCTCCTCGACATCGCGGCTGCTCTCGTGCGCGGTGACGCCGAACGGTGCCTCACCGTCGTCGCCGAGCTCACGGAACAAGGGCACGACGTGCCCCACCTGGCCCGAGACTTCCTCAGGTTGCTCCGCGACCTCGTGGTGGCAAAGGTCTCGAGCGATCCGATCGCGCTGCTCGATCTGCCAAGCGAGGAGGCGGCGCGCGTGATCGAGCTCGGGCACGGCGCCTCGAACGACGATCTCGTCCGCCTGCATCAGGGTTTCGCCCAGGGCTACGACGACGTGGTGCGAAGCGGCCAGCCCCGGGCGGCGCTCGAGATGCTGCTCGTGCGCCTGGCACGCCGGCCGCCGCTTTTGCCGATCGACGACCTCTTGGGGCGCCTTCATGCGCTCGAACGGCGCCTGGGCGGGGCCCCCGGCGCGGCCTCGCGCGAGCGGGCAGAGCCGCCGAGGCGCGCACCGGCGAGCCAGGCGGGCCCGAGCGCTGCGCCGTCCGCGCCGCCCGCTCCCGCCACGTCGTCAGCGGCCGCGCCGGCACCGTCCAAAGCTCCGGCCGCGCCCGTGCCGAGCGCACCCCTCGCGGCCGAAGCCCCGCCACCGGAGCGGAAGAGTCCGGTGGCGCGGCCGCCGCGCGTGGAAGTAAAGAGCGCGGTCGACGCTGACGCGCTCGCTCAGTACCGCGCGATCGTCGAACGCGTGTCGGCCGATCGCATCGAACTCGGGGCGTTCCTCATGCGCGGGGCCCCGCTCGCGGTGGCGCCAGGCAGCATCGTGCTCGGGTTCGCGCGTGGCGAGCCGTTCGTCGCCGAGGTCGAGCGGAATCTCTCCTTGGTCGAGCGCATCGCGAGTGACCACCTCGGCGCGCCGACGACCGTGCGGCTCGAGGTCGACCTCGACCCGAGCGCCCTCCCGGCGACGCTCGCCGGCCTCGATTCCGACGAGGCGGAGCGGCAACGTCGCGCGGCCCTGGCCAAGGTGAAGAGCCATCCTCGGGTCGTCGAAGCGGTCGAGGTGCTGGGCGCGCGGGTGAAGGACCTGAAGCTTGCCGGGCGCTGAGACGAGAATCTTGGGTCGGTGATCCGCCGTGCTCCCTGCGCGCCTCACACGCCTGGTCGACCTCTTCGCCCGCCTGCCGGGCGTCGGGGAAAAAACCGCGCAGCGGTTCGTGCTCTGGCTGGTCAGCGAGCGCCTCGAGGTCGCGCGAGAGCTCGGGCTCGCGCTCTCCGAGCTCGAAGAGCGCGTCCAGCCGTGCAGCCTGTGCGGCAATGTCGCCGAGGTGGACGAGGATCGAAAAGCCGTCTGCGCGGTGTGTCGTGACTCCCGTCGCGACCGGCACCTGCTCTGCATCGTGGCCCGTGTGCAGGACCTGCTCGCGGTCGAACGGAGCGGCGCCATGCGCGGGCGTTACTTCGTGCTCGGTAAGTTGCTCTCCCCGCTCGACGGCATCGGCCCCGACGAGTTGCCGCTCGGTCGCCTGATGGGTCGTATCACCGCGGACGACGTGACCGAGGTGATCCTCGCCACCCCGCCGTCGGTCGACGGTGAGGCCACGGCGCTGCTCATCGCTCGCGAACTCGGCGGAAGAAACCTCAAAATCACGCGCATCGCGAGCGGTGTCCCGCACGGCGGCGACCTCGAGTTTGCGGACCAGATCACGCTCGGCCGAGCGCTGGACGGGCGGAAGGAAGTCTAGCATCATCCCGCGCCGCCTCGGCCGTACGCCGGGCCGATCGAGACTCCATGTCGAAGCGCATTCTTCGCTCGAACGCCGCGCCGATCCCGGTCGCCGGTTACTCGCAAGCCGTCGTGGCGGGACAGTTCGTCTTCTGCTCCGGTCAGATCCCGCTCGACCCGAACACGCACGAGCTCGTCACCGACGTCGCCGAGGCAACCCGGCGCGTGCTCGACAACCTGGGCGCGGTGCTTGCCGAGGCGGGCCTCGAGCATCGGGACATCGTGAAATGCACGGTCTACCTGACCGACATCGCGGACTTTCAGGCGTTCGATGCCGTGTACCGCACCTATTTTCCGGGCGACCCACCCGCTCGAGCCACCGTCGCCGTGTCGGCATTGCCCCGCGGCGCTCGCCTCGAACTCGATGCGGTCGCGATGCTCCGCTAGCCTCGTTTCGAGAAACAGCATGACGAAAGCGAACCCGACCAAAGAAACCTTCGACGCCGGCACGCTCGCGGCGAGCGGCAACGCCGTGCTCGCCGGGCTCGCGAGCGCCGGCACACGCGCCGAGGCACTCGTCGAGGCCTGGGTCGCCGGCGGTAACGCCGAAGCGGTGGCGATCGCCGCCGAACGCGCCGAAGGCAAGGCACGCAAAGCCGCCCGCCGTGGCCTGAACGTGCTCAAATCGCGTGGCATCAAGCCGCCCGAAGCGCCGCGGGTCGTGAACGTCGCGGGCGAAAAAGAAACCGAGACGGTCGAAGGCTTCATGCTGGCACCGGACGGCGCCGGCGTGAGCCTGCTCGTCGTGGCATCGCGGACGAAATCGAGTCGCTATCGGGCCCTGTTCGCGTTCGTATCCCGCACGCACGGCGTGATCGAGGTGCGCTCGAGCGAGTTCGGCAGCGCCGAGCTCCGAGAATCGATGCAGGGCGCTCTCCGCGGAGCGAAGTATCGGCCGGTATCCGTTCCGCCCGAGTGGGTGCGCTCACGCATCGCCGCCGCTCGGAACTTACTCCGCGAGCGCGGCGTGCCGGAGCCGCTCGGCTTTGCCGGCACCGAGGTGCTGCTCGCGACCGGCGACACCGCGGAACAGACGCATCCGTTCGACGGCGAGGGCTTCGAACTCGGCGACGAGGATGCCAAGGATTTGCTAAAAAAGTCGGCAGATCTGCACCTGCTCCCGGAATTTCGCGGCTGGCTGCCGACGAAGCAGGCGGTCGACGAGATGCTCGCCAAGGTGGGCGAAGTGCTGCCGGACAGCGGAGAACCGGCAGCGAGCGCCGTCGAGGAAGCGCTCAAGGCCGAGGTGCTCGCGTCGACCGATCGCTTCTTCACGCCGGAGCGCCGCGCCGACCTGGCGCTGTCGATGAAAGACAGCGCGCTCAGCGTGCTCGCTCGCGAGGGCGAAGAGCGAGCGCTGGAGATCGCCGCCACGATCAAGGGCATCGAGAGCTGCGGGCTGATCACCGACCCCCCGCACGACGTGCCGTTCCTTCGCGTGTTCTTCGAGAAGGCGATCGGCATGCTACTCGCGCAGGGGCGCGGTCAGCTTCGCGTGCCCCGCCCCGGCCCACCCGCCTGAATCCCACGCGCGCGGCTCAGGCCCCGCGCGTTCGTTGGCGAAACAGAGCGATCAGGCGGCGCGTGATCGGGCCGGGCTTGCCCGAGCCGATCACGGTGCCGTCCACTCCGACGATGGGGACGATTTCGCGGATGCTGGAGGTGATGAAGGCTTCCTCCGCTCGCACGAGATCGGCCACCGAAAATGGCCGCTCCTCGACCGCAATCCCCGCCTGGCCCGCGAGGTCGAGCACGTGTTCGCGCGTGATGCCGAGCAAGATGCCCATGCTGCCGGGCGGGGTGACGAGAACGCCCGCCTGGACCAAGAAAACGTTCGACGTGCAGCCCTCCGCCACCTCGCCGGAGCCGTTCAACACCAGCGCCTCTTCCGCGCCTCGTGCTTTCGCATCGCGCATGGCCAGCACGGCCACCAGATAGTTCGCGAGCTTCGCGCCGGCGGCGCTGGTCGCGTCGGCGATGCGCTGGGTCGGATAGGTGATGACGGTCGCGCCGCGCTCATAGAGTTCGTCCGGAAGCTCGCTGAGCTCGACGGCGAGCGTCACGCGGACGGGGCCGCGCGCGAGCGAGGGGTCGAGCCCGAGCGTTTGTGCCGAACCGCGCGAAACCATGATCCGCACCAAAGATTCACGCTGCGCGGCGGCGGCGAGGAGCGCCAGCGTTTCGCTACGGAAAACGTCGAGTGGCACCGGGAGTTCGATCAGGGTCCGGGCGGCGCTTCGCGCCAATCGCTCGAGGTGAGGATCCATCGCGAAGGGGACACCCCCGTACGTACGGAACACCTCGAAGACGGAATCCCCGTACAGGAACCCGCGATCGAGCACGCTGACCGTCGCCTCGGCCGCCGGCACGATCCGCCCGTCGATCGAAACCAACACGTTCATGCTGGTTCGACGTCGATGAGCTCTTCGCCACCGGCCCAGCGCAGCCGGAGCTTGAAGCGGACGTTGCTCTTGATGCTCAGGCGCGGGCGCTCGCTCGAGCGTTCTCGCGCTGCCGCCACCAGGTCCGCGCTGCCGGCCCCGAACGGGTAACGACGGACGCCATGCTCGTCCAGCCGCCGTACGTCCCAGAGCAGCTCCCCGCGCACCACGTCGGCGCGAAGACCGATGATGTACTCGAGCAGCACCGCGATCGGCGTGATCGCCGTCCAGCCCACGAAGTCCCGCCGCCCGCGGCCCGCGCCGGCGAGATCGGGCGCGTGGTGCTCCCAAATGGAGCCCGATTTTTCGAACGAATCGAGCACGTTTTGGTAGTGGTTCTCGGCGATCGCGTGGGCCAGATCGTCGAAGCCGTGCTCGGTGAGACCGCGGAGCACCATGTAGTTGGTCGGCGCCCAGACGCCTCCGAGCCAGTGGCCACCGTCCGGATCGAAGCCCGGCGTGTCGGCGGAAAGGCTCGGCACGCGGTGAGCTCGGCGAAACTCGGTGGCGGCATCGAGATGCGACACGAAGCGCTCGATGCGCTCGCGTGGCACGGCATGAGCAAGGAGCGCCCAGTACGCGCCGATCGTCTTGACCTCGGTGAGCCGCGACTGGTCACGCCGGAGATCGTGGTAAAAACCGGTTCCCTCGTCCCACAGGTGCTGGTTGATCCACGGGATCAGCGTCGCGTTCTCGGTGGCGGCGTCCTGCACCTCCTCCTCGCGACCGAGTTCCTCGGCGATACGACCGAGGATGCGGTTGTTGAGCACCGCCTGAAAATTCGTGTCGACCCAGGTCCGATGCGCGTGATCGAACCAGACGTGAGCGCCCGCCGGCGTGCGCGGCTGGTTGTCCATGCCCGTCGCCCAACCGGTGCCCCAGTAGCTGCCGTTCGGCCACGTGCGGTAGTGCCGGTGCCACTCGGCGTGGGCGGCGAGCGGAGCAAACACCTCGGCGAGCCGGGTGCGATCGCCGCGAAACCGGTAATATTCCCACTCGCTCCACGCAAGCAGGTTCGGCCCGCTGCCCGCCGGATCGAAGCGGCTGAACACCTCGCTGCCGTCCTCTTCACGCAGCTGGCGGCAGATGCCGCCGTCGGGGTGCTGGCGGGCGTAAAAGTTGTCGAGCGTGTGCTGGAACTTCCAAGCCGGGTCGCCGTAGCGACCAAACAGGGTGATGAACACGGAGTCCCAGATGAAGAGGGCGCCGTCGTACATCGTGGACGAGTAGTCAGAAATGAAACCGTTGTCCGCGCTCGCGCGCCGGAAGTTCGAGAACGCGATCTCCCAGCAGCGGCGGAAGCACTCGACCGCAGCCGGCATGGTCGGCAGGTGCGGCTCGGGCAGAACGGAATCCCGGCTCGAGGCGAAGGTCGGCCAGGGGTCGACGTTGCGGCGCGGGCGCTTCGAGAACGCGTTCGCCCGTGCGAAACGATTCTCCACGTACGTCGCGAGGTAGGGGGAACTCGCGGTGTTGCGCCAGTTGAGGGGATTTCTCATCGTTTCGACCGACGGCGCCCGTCGGCTCACCGAAATACCACATCCCGAGAGGGGCGAAATCTCTAGGAAAAGGGGGCCCTCTGCCAGCGGACTAGCGACGCGCGCTCCTGAGCCTTATGACCACGCACCATGGCAGACCAGCTGAGCTCGGACCTCGCCGCGCTTCGCATCGAGCGGACGGCCCCCCCGCCGCGCGGCAACGTCCTCGGCAAGGTGATCGTGGCGGCCGTCGTGCTCGGTGCCGGCGTCGCGGGCTATGCCCTCCTCGTCCCGTACCTCAAGGGGCAGGTGATGAAGGCCGAGGTCGAGGTCACCGAAATCGCCACCGTCTCACCGGCTCAGGCGACCGTCGAACTCACGTCTACCGGCTACGTCGTCGCGCAATCGGTGTCCAAGGCGGCTCCCAAGGTCCCGGGCAAGGTGCTGAAAGCGTTCGTGAAGGAAGGTACGAAGGTCAACGCGGGCGACATTCTGTTCGAGATCGATCCTGTCGATCAGCGCGCCAGCATTGCGACCGCCGCCAGCCAGACCGCAGCGGCACGCGCCCGTGCGCAAACGGCGCGCGCGCAGCTCGCCGAAGCCCGAGTGCAGCTCGACCGCGCGGAAGCGCTGGCGAAGGAGGGCATCTCGCCGCGAGGAACGGCCGACGACTTGAAGGCACGCGTCGTGTCCCTCGACGAAGCGGTGAAGGCGGCGGACGCCGAATCGAAGGCCGCGGGCACGCTGGTGAGCGCACTCGGCGTGACGCTCGAAGGTTTCACGGTGCGTGCCCCCATCGCCGGCACGATCGTGAACAAGCCGCCGGAGGTGGGCGAGTTCGTGGGGCCACAGCCCGCGGGGATCGCGGCCGACATGGGCGGCGTCGAGATCGCCGACTTTTCGTCGATGATGGTCGAGACGGACGTCCCCGAGCAGCGCTTGTCGCAGGTGAAGATCGGTGGCCCGGCCGAGATCGTCCTCGATGCGTTTCCGACCCGGCGCTACCGCGGGAAGGCAGTCGAGATCACGCCGCGCGTGAACCGGACCAAAGCCACCGTGACGGTGAAGGTGGCGTTCGTCGACGAACGCGAGAATGTCCTCCCCGACATGGCCGCGCGCGTCAGCTTCCTCACGGCCGAACTCGACAAAGAAGCGCTCAAGGCACCACCGAAGACGATCGTTCCCTCGACCGCGATCACCACCGTGGCGGGTGCCAAGGCCGTGTTTCGGATCGATGACGGCAAGGTTCGCCTCGTCCCGGTGACACTCGGCCCTCCCTTCGGCAGCGGATTCGAGCTGGTCCGCGGCCCGGCGGCCGGCACGCGCGTCGTCAAAAGCCCGTCGGCAGAGCTTCGTGACGGTCAGGGAATCAAGGAAAAGACCGGCGGCTAGCGGCGACCCCCTTGCGTCGCCGACCCGCCGCATTAAGGAAGGCGGGCCATGACCGACATCATCAGTCTCGCGGGGGTGAAGAAGAGCTTCACTCGCGGCAAGGAGCAGCTCGACGTTCTTCGCGGCCTCGATCTCACGATCAAAGAAGGCTCGTTCGAGGCATTGATGGGTCCTTCCGGTTCTGGAAAGTCGACGCTTCTCAACCTGATCGCCGGTCTCGACCAGCCGACCGCGGGCACCGTGACGGTCGCGGGCGCGAACGTCGGCGGCATGAACGAGGGACAGCGCGCTGCCTGGCGCGCGCAGAACATCGGCTTCGTCTTCCAGACCTACAACCTGATGCCGGTGCTGACAGCGGTCGAGAACGTGGAGCTCCCGCTGCTTCTCGCAAAACTCCCTTCCAGCGAGCGCCGCAAACGCGCCGAGATCGCCCTCCGCGTGGTCGGGCTGGAAGACCGCGCCGGGCACCTCCCGCGTCAGCTTTCCGGCGGTCAGGAACAGCGCGTCACCATCGCGCGCGCCATCGTCGCCGACCCGAAGATCATCGTCGCCGACGAGCCGACCGGCGATCTCGACCGTGAGAGCGCCAACGACATCCTGAAGCTCTTGGAGCGCCTGCAGTCCGAGTTCAAGAAAACGATCGTGATGGTGACGCACGATCCGGCCGCGGCGGAACGTGCTCAGATCGTGCACCACCTCGACAAGGGCGTGCTCGCCGCAGCGGTGAAGAACGGCCACGGCCAGGCTGCCGCGTCCTAACGCACGGGACCCGAACCATGCAGCTTGCCACCATCGCCGTACGCAACATCGGGCGCAACAAGCTCCGCACGTTCCTCACGCTCGCCGGTGTGACGGTCGCCGTCGTCTTTTTCCTGATGCTGCGGACGGTGATCTGGTCCTGGACGGCAGGCGTCGAACAAGCGGCCAAGGACCGCGTCGGCACCCGGCACAAGGTGAGCATGATCATGCAGCTGCCGGCCCGCTACGTGGAGGAAATCAAGCAGATCCCCGGCGTGTCGAGCGTGGCGGCCGCCAACTGGTTCGGCGCCAAAGACCCCAACAAAGAATCGGAGTTTTTCGCCTCGATCGCCGTCGAAGCGGACTCGTTCCTGAAGGTCTACGACGAGATCAAGATCCCCCCCGATCAAGTCGAGGCGTGGAAGCAGGATCGCCAGGGCTGCATCATCGGCGACGCGCTCGCGAACTCCAAGGGCTGGAAGGTCGGCCAGAAGATCGTGCTTTCGGGCACCATCTTCCCGGGCGACTGGGAGTTTCACATCTCGGGCATCTACACGGCGACGCGCGCCACCGTGGACCGCTCGACGCTTTGGTTTCACTGGAAGTACCTGAACGAGTCCCTGCCGCCCCGGATGCAAGACAAGGTCGGCTGGATCATGGCGCGCATCGACAACCCGGCGCGCGCCGGTGAGGTCACGCGGGCGATCGACAAGAAATTCGAGGACCGCGACGACCAAACGCTCAGCATGAGCGAGCAAGCGTTCCAGGCCTCGTTTCTCGGCATGATCTCGGCGGTGTTGAGCGCCATCGAGATCGTCAGCTACGTGATGATGGTGATCATGGGCCTGATCCTGGCCAACACCATCGCGATGGGCGTGCGCGAGCGCACCCACGAGTACGGCATGCTGCGCGCGATCGGCTTCATGCCGAAGCACATCGTGATCTTCATCCTGGGCGAGGGCATCGCGCTCGGCACGCTCGGCGGCGCGATCGGCCTGGCGCTCGGCTTCCCGTTCGTTCAAGGGGGTCTGGGACCGGTGCTGGAGCAAAACCTCGGCGCCTTCTTCCCCTTCTTCCGCGTCAGTCCCAGCGTCGCCATCACCTCGTTCGGGCTCGCCATCTTGCTCGGCGGGCTGGCCGCGATCTTGCCCGCACGCAGCGCTGCAAACCTCGAAGTCGTCGGCGCCCTGCGCCGGGTCGGGTGAAAGAACGATGATCCCGCTCAGCTACAACGTCCGCAGTCTGATGGTCAGAAAGACGACGTCGATCGCCGCGGCGTTCGGCATCGGCCTGGTCGTGTTCGTGCTTGCCTCCGCCTTCATGCTGGGGCTCGGCATTCAGAAGACGATGGTCGGCGCGGGTCGGGCCGACAACGCGATCGTGATCCGCAAGGGCTCCGACACCGAGATGGCGTCGAGCGTCGAGATCAAGGCCCTGGGGATCATCGCTGCGGCGCCCGGCGTCAAACGCAATGCCGGCGGCCGCGCGCTCGCCTCCGGCGAGATCGTCATCGTCATCGCGCAAGACAAGCTCGGCGGCGAGGCGGGTCAGATCTCCAACGTGCTCGTCCGCGGGGTGCCGGAGATTGCGACCGAGGTCAGGCCCGAAGTGAAGATCATCGACGGGCGCCCGCCGCGCCCCGGCACGGACGAAGTGATGATCGGCAAGGGCCTGGTCGGCCGTTTCCGCGGCATGCAGATCGGAGAGAGCTTCGACCTCAAGAAGAACCGCCCGGTCAAGGTAGTCGGCGTTTTCGCGGCCGGCGGGTCGAGCTTCGAGTCCGAGGTGTGGGCCGACATCGACACCGCGCGCTCGTCGTTCGGGCGCGAAGGCGTCGCCAGCTCGGTGACCGTGCAGCTCGATTCGGCCAGCAAGTTCGACGCCTTCAAGGCGACGATGGAAAGCGACAAGCAGCTCGGCCTGGAGACGCTGACCGAGGCCGGGTACTACGAAAAGCAGTCGAACGGGACCAGCCTGTTCATCTTCATCATGGGTGTGATCATCGTGTTCTTCCTGTCGCTCGGCGGCATGATCGGTGCGCTGATCACGATGCACGCCGCCGTCGCCCAACGGCAGCGGGAGATCGGCACGCTGCGCGCGCTCGGGTTCTCGCGCTTCGCCATCCTGACCTCCTTCTTGCTGGAATCCGCCGTGCTCGCCGGCGCCGGCGCGGTGGTCGGCGTGGTCGCCGCGCTCGGCATGAGCACGGTGAAAATTTCGATGATGAACTTTGCCACCTGGCAAGAGGTGGTGTTCGCCTTCGATCCCAATCCGATGCTGATCGTCGTCGCCGTGTTGATCGGCAGCTTGATGGGCGTGCTCGGCGGCTTCTTCCCGGCACTGCACGCGGCGCGCGTCTCGCCGATCGAAGCGATGCGCGGCTGAGGTCTACGACCTCTCGTCGAACAATCCGAGCTGTCCCCGCTGTGGCCGCCGGAATGCCGAGGCGCGCGGCGAGATCTCGCGCTCCTCGTAGCCGAGACGCTTGAGCGTGACCCGAAAGAGCTCGTGCACGGTCTCGATGTAACGCCCGCGGCCTTGCATCCGCGCGCCGAAGCGGCCGTCGTTGAGTTCCCCGCCACGCATCTCGCGCACCCGCGCGAGCACCTTATCCGCGGCGAGCGGGAACGACGCCCGGAGCCGCTCGGTGAACACGGCCGCCGCGCTGCCCGGCAGCCTGAGCGGCACCATCCCGGCGCTGGTCGCCCCCGCGGCGCGCGCGGCTTCCAGGATCGGCACCAGATCGCGGTCGTTCAGGCCTGGAATGAGCGGCGCCACGTTGACCCCGACCGGCAGTCCCGCGTCCGCCAAACGGCGTACCGCCTCCAGCCGCCGCAAGGGTGGCGGCGCGTACGGCTCCATCGCCCGCGCCACCTCCGCGTCGAAGAACGGTACGCTGAGCGTCACCCCCGCTCCCGCCTTTTTCATGATCTGCGTCAGCAGATCGAGGTCGCGCTCGACGAGCACGCCCTTCGTGATCACGTGCACGGGGTTTCCGTACTCCGCGCAGACCGCGAGACAGGCACGCGTGAGCTCGAGTTTTTGCTCGAGCGGCTGGTAGCAATCCGTGTTGCCGCTGAAGACCACGAGCTCCCCCTGCCAGCTCTTCTTTTCGAACGTCTGCCGGAGGAGCTCCGCCGCGCGGCGCTTGACGACGATCTTTCGCTCGAAGTCACTGCCGGCGCCGAAGCCGAGGTACTCGTGCGTGGGCCGGGCGTAGCAATAGGCGCAGCCGTGGAGGCAGCCACGATACGGATTCAGGCTGAAGCGGAACCCGAGGTCCGGACTTTCGTTCTCGGAGAGGATGCTCTGCGAGCTGTCGTCGTAGAGCTCGAGCGGTGCCTCCGGCGCTTCCTCCGTGTATTCGACGCGGAAGCGCTCGAAACGGCTCGGAGGGTTGGCGAGTGACAGGCGCCGAACCACCGGCCCATACTACTGAACGTATGATTAGCTGTCAACCCGGCGCGTGTCCGCTGTTTCTTCGCCGAGCGGGCGAGGGTAGGCGTCGCAGGTGATCGCGGCGGAGACCCTCGACCGCGTCAAGCGCGACGTGGACATCGTCGAGGTCGTCGGCGAGAGCGTGAAGCTCACGAAGCGCGGCCGCAGCTGGGTCGGCCTCTGCCCCTTCCACAAGGAGAAGACGCCGAGCTTCCACGTCAACCCCGAGCGCGGGTTTTACCATTGCTTCGGCTGCCACGCCTCGGGCGATGCCATCAAGTTCCTGAAAGAGACCGAAGGGCTCGACTTCGTCGAAGCGATCCGAAGGCTCGCCGAGCGGATGGGCATCGAGGTCGTCGAAACGGCGAGCGACGCGGAGCGACGCGAGCAAACCGAAGCACGCCGCCGCCAGCAAGAGCTCTTCGAGATCGGCGGCCACGCGGCCGCGTGGTTCGAGCGCATGTTGCGCGAGCACCCACTCCGGGACTTCGCCGAGCGCGAACTCGCTCGGCGCGAACTGGTGGCGAAGGAGCCGACCGACCCGATCGCGGATGCGCTTCAGGCGTTTCGCGTCGGCTACGCGCCGCACGCCTGGGACGGCCTTTCGAGCCACTTGCGCGACGCCGGGCTCAGCGTGGCCGCCGCGGAAAAGGTGGGGCTGGTGCTCCCGCGTCGGTCCGGGTCGGGCTACTACGATCGCTTCCGTCATCGGTTGATGTTCGCGGTGCTCGACGTTCAGGGGCGCGTCATCGCGTTCAGCGGCCGCGCGCTGGACGAACCGCCCGCCGAACGACTGCGTGCGCTCGGCGCGGAGCCGTCGACGAGCAGCGAGCCGCCGGCCAAGTACATGAACTCACCGGAGTCGCCGGTGTACAAAAAGCGGGAAGCGGTGTTCGGCCTCTACCAGGCGCGTCAGGCGATCCGGTCGCGCGATGCCGCCGTGCTGGTCGAGGGAAACTTCGACGTGCTGAGCCTCCATGCTCGCAACCTGAAGCACGTCGTCGCACCCCTCGGCACCGCGTTCACGGCCGAGCAGGCGCGTGCGATTCGCCGGCTGAGCCAGAACGTGATCTTGCTCTTCGACCCCGACGGTGCGGGCCGGCGGGCGGTCCGCGCGGCGCACGACGTGTGCCGGGAGGCGGGGCTCACCGCTCGGGTGGCGACCCTGCCGGACGGCGTCGATCCTGACGAGTTTTCGCGGCGCTCGGGTACGGAACAGCTCGAGCGAGTGATCGATGCGGCTCAGCCGATCATTTTCCATCTCATTGGTGAGGTCTTGGACGACTCCTTTGCCCGAAACGACGACGCAACGAAGGCGAGGGTCGTGAAGGAGCTGATCCAGCTGATCTCGGGTATCGACGAACCGAACGAGCGGCGGTTTGCCAATGCCTTTGCCGGCGAGCGGCTGGCCAAACGGCTGAATTTCAGGGATGCGGAGGGGCGCACGCTGCAGGAGCTGATGGCCCGGATGTCAGCCGCCACGACCTCCGCCACCCGGGCCCCGCCCACCCCTGGGGTCGCCCCGCCCCACCGCGCCCGTTCCCGGGACCGTGGAGGCGAGATCGAACTCGAGGTCTTGGGGGCATTCATAGACTTCCCAGAATTCTTCGATGACCCGGAAGTCGCCCGGGCGGCCGAACTGCTCGAGGGTAACCCGGCGGTCACTCTTGCCGCACTGCGTCAAAACCACCTCGCTGGCATCAAAGATCCCGAACAATTGCTTGCGAAGCTCCCGCCCCCGATCCATCCATTCGCCCTTGCTCGGTGGGCGGCCCCCAAGCATGAACGCTTGGTCGATGCTAAGGCCGAGCTGGTCGGAAACCTGAGGAAATTGGAGTCGCTCGAATGGTCACGGGAAAAATCCCTGGTCGTCGAAGAATTGGAACGCGCCGAGAAAACGGGCGACTTCGAGCAGCAGGCAGCGCTGCTCAAACGACTCCACGAAAGAACACGCCGCGCGCGTGAGCGCGACGGTTCATAGACGAGGTAGCTGGTGGCAAAGAAGCCCGATCGCTCGCCAAAAAAGAACACCGTGAACGAGCCGAAGAAGCCCCTCGCGGCCTCTAAGGCGAAGCCGAGCGGTAGCTCGGCGAAGGCCGCACAGGCGAAGGACGGGTCCGGTCCCGCCTCGTCGGAGAGCCCGCCTGCCAAGCCGAACGGCAAGAGCGCCAAAGAGCAGCTCATCAGCCTCGGTAAGAGCAAGGGCTTCCTGACGTACGACGACGTTCACGAGGCCCTACCCGGTGACGAGGTCGGCCCCGATCAGATGGACGACGTGCTGTCGGCCCTCGACGACGAGGACATCGAAGTCGTCGACGACGCGAGCAACATCAAGATCGCCCCCCACCGCGCTGGGTCCGACGAAGAAGCGCCCGCCAGCAAGACCGCATCGAAGCCGGACGAGGAGGCCCCCGAAGGCGGCACACCGGCTTCCACCCCTCCCCGCAGCGGCAGCGACGACGACTTCTACAAGAGCAACGACCCGGTGCGCATGTACCTGCGCAAGATGGGCAGCGTCGCGCTCCTCACCCGCGAGGGCGAGGTCGAGATCGCCAAGCGCATCGAAGAGGGCGAGAACGAGGTGCTCTCCTCGATCTTGTCGAGCCCGGTAGCGGTTCGCGAGATCATCGACATCGGCGAGCGGCTCCGCGCCCACAAGGTGCGCGTGAAGGACATCGTCCGCGACGCCGAGGACGAAGAGCACGAGTTCGACGAGGAAGAAGCCGATCGGCGCATCATCCGCCTGATCGATCGCGTCAAGCGCCTGGACAAGAAGAACACCGAGCTCCTGGAAGAGCGCAAGGGTGTCGCCGACGTCCGCCGCAAGGCGATCGACAAGGAGCTCTCCGAGAACAAGAAAGAGCTCGTGAAGACGCTGCAGGAAATGCGTCTGAACAAGAAGACGATCGACAAGATCGTGGCCAAGCTGAAGGCGATGATCGAGCGCATCCACCGCGCCCAGGGCAAGGTGGTCGAACTCGAGAAGCTCACCGGCGCCAGCAAGTCCGAGCTCAAGCGCATGCTGCGCGAGGCGAAGGACGATCCGGAGAGCCAGGACGCCCTCGCCAAGAAGCTCGGCGTGAGCCGCGGCGACATCGAGGAAATGGACGAGGCGCTCCGCAACGCCCAGCGCGGCATGCGCAAGGTGGAGGAAGAGCTCCGGGTCGACGTGAACGACCTGCTCAAGACCTACCTCGCGATCCGCCAGGGCGAGCGCAAGGCCGAGAAGGCCAAGGCCGAGCTCGTCGAGGCGAACCTTCGTCTCGTCGTCTCGATCGCGAAAAAGTACACGAACCGCGGTCTCCAGTTCCTGGATCTGATCCAGGAGGGGAACATCGGCTTGATGAAGGCCGTGGATAAGTTCGAGTACAAGCGCGGCTACAAGTTCAGCACCTACGCCACGTGGTGGATCCGGCAGGCCATCACCCGTGCGATCGCCGATCAGGCGCGGACGATCCGTATCCCCGTGCACATGATCGAGACGATCAACAAGCTCATCCGCACCTCGCGCTACCTCGTCCAGGAGTACGGCCGTGAACCGACGCCGGAAGAGATCGCCGAGAAGATGGAGCTGCCGCTCGACAAGGTGCGCAAGGTCCTGAAGATCGCCAAGGAGCCGATCAGCCTCGAGACGCCGATCGGCGAAGAGGAAGACAGCCACCTCGGTGACTTCATCGAGGACAAGAGCGTGGTCTCCCCCGCCGACGCGGTGATCAACATGAACCTCTCCGAGCAGACGCGGAAGGTCCTGAAGACACTGACGCCTCGCGAAGAGAAGGTGCTCCGGATGCGATTCGGCATCGGCGAAAAGAGCGACCACACGCTCGAGGAAGTCGGGCAGGACTTCGAGGTCACCCGTGAACGCATCCGCCAGATCGAGGCGAAGGCGCTCCGGAAGCTCCGGCACCCGAGCCGCTCGAAGCAGCTGAAGAGCTTCATCGAGAGCTGATTCGCGTTCGCGTCCACGAGGACGTCCGAAACCCGCACGACATGCGGGAAAAATCGCCCGATTCGGCCTCGTCGAGCGGGTCGGTTCGGCCACCATTCGCGCCCCCTGCGGATCTCCGCTGTTGACTAACGTCACGAAGGTTGGGAAAAACGCGCGTCTACCCTAAGAAAAGGGGAACCGACCGATGCAGAGCTTCCGCGCTAGTAAAAAGCCACTCACCCTCAGCCTCCTCCTTGGCGGGGCCGCCCTCGTCGTCGCTTGCGGCGGGGTGACCACGTTCTCCGGTCAGGCGCCGGTCGCCGTCGTGGGTGACCTGCCCCCGCCCCCGCCCCCGCCTCCGCCGCCCCCGCCGCCAAAGCCGCCGGAGCCGCCGCCGAAGGTGGTGGTGAAGGACAACAAGATCGAGATCACCGAGAAGATCCAGTTCGAGGTGGCCAAGGCCGTGATCCTCCCGGCGTCGTTCGACCTCTTGAAAGAGATCGCGGACACGATCAAGAAGAACCCTCACATCAAGAAGATCGCGATCGAGGGTCACGCGAGCTCGGAGGGCGACAAGAAGAAGAACCTCAAGCTCTCCGACGACCGCGCCAAGGCGGTGATGGCGCACCTGGTTGAAAAGGGCGGCGTGCCCAAGGAGGCGCTCACTGCCAAGGGCTTCGGCTCGAGCAAACCGCTCGCCGACGACACCAAGGACGGCCCGGACCAGGAAACGAACCGCGAGAAGAATCGCCGCGTCGAGTTCAACATCGTCGAGCAAGACGTGACCAAGAAGAAGGTCGCGGTCGACGCCAAGACCGGCAAGGAAACCGTCCTCGAAGAGAAGACCTCGGCGGAAAAGAAGGAAGCCGAGGAGAAGAAAGAAGCGGACAAGAAGGACGCCGACAAGAAGGACGCCGACAAGAAAGACGCGGCGCCGAAGAAGGGCTCGATCAAGAAGGACAGCAAGAAAGACGCCCCGGCGGATCCAGCCCCGGCCCCGGCCAAGGACCCCAAGTGATGGCCAGCGCACGACAAGGAGTACGGATGATGTCCACGATCTCGATGAAGCTCGCGCTCCTCACCGTCCTCACGGGCGCCGTGGGCTGCTCGTTCTACGCCCGTAGCCCCGAGGACTATCGGGACGAGGTTCAGAAGCTGCTCGACACCAAGGCGGGCGACATCAAGGCCTGCTACGACGCCGGGCTCAAGGGCAAGCCGGACCTCCAGGGCAAGGTTACCGTCGCTCTCACGGTCGAGGCCGAAACGGGCAAGCTGAAGGACGTGAAGGTGGACCCGGCGGGAACGACCGCGCCCGCCGAGCTCCAGACCTGCGTCACGAGCGCGATCAGCGGCCTCGCCCTCGCGCCGCCCGACAAGCGCGACGGGCAAGCGATCTGGATCTACGAGTTTTCGGCCAAGCCCGCGGGCTGAGCCCGCCCCCATTCCAGCGTTTCTCGACGGGCTCTAGTCTCCGGACCAGGGCTTGCCGAGCTTCGCGAGCGCCTGCTTCGCTTCGGCGCGGTAGGGTGAGTCGCGCGGGCCGAGGCGCAGGAACTGCTCCCAGTGCGTCACTGCCTCGGCCTGCCCCTGGAGTGAACGCGCCATGAAGTGGTGCGCCTCCCACAGCCAGCGCGGCGGCGCCTCGGCCTTCTCGGCCCAGGCGATGGCGCGCCTCAGGTGCTCGCGCCCCGCGTCGTTCATCTGATTCGTGACGAGCAGCTTGCCGTAGCGGAAACGCCAGGCCGCATTGTCCGGCTGCGCGTCGACCGCCTTCTGCCACTCCGCGAGCGCGTCCCGTTCGCGACCGAGGTCGTAGTACGCGTCGGCGAGCGAGGCGTGCACCTCCGTTCGCTTCGGGTTCAGCTGGATGGCGCGCGTGAGGTCAATGACGGCGTCGCGCACGGCACCTTGTCGAGCGCGGAGAACCCCGCGCTGCCAATACGCGTCGGCGAGCGACGCATCGAGTTCGAGTGCCCGCGCCAGCGACTTTTCGGCCTTGGCAACGTTGCCGCCTTCGTTGGCGGCCCAGCCGGCGTACAGATGGTATTCGGCGCGGTTCGGATCGATCTCCGTCGCGCGGTCGAGCAACCGCTGGGCGTCGGCCACCTTCTCGCGGAGCAGCAGGCCGCGGCCGAGGCAATGGTTCACCTCGGCTGAATTGGGACGTTGCGTCAGCACTTTTCGAAGCAGCTCCTCGCCGCGCTCGGCCTGCCCGGCGGCGACGCTGCCGCAACCGGCTCGAAGCATCAGATCGGGATCGGTCGGCGATTTCGAGAGTGCCTTCTCGTACGCGGCGAGCGCTTCGTTGGCATGCCCGGTCGACTCGAAGATCAACCCGCGCTCGAGCGCCAGGCCCGGGTGGTCGGGATCGACCTTCGCCACTCGATCGAACGCCGCGCTCGCCTCTTCGTAGCTGCGGATACGGCGCAGGGCAATGCCGAGACGGAAGCGCGCCGCGAGGTCTTCGGGGTCGAGCTCGAGCGCGTGCTTGAACTCCGTCACCGCATCCGAATTACGGGCCTGGAGCAGGGCGAGCTCGCCGAGCGCGCGGTACACGGTCGAGGACTCGGGCAGTTTCGCGCGCGCATCCGCCAGCGTCTTTTGCGCCTGGTCCGCAAGACCGCGATCGTTCAGGAGCACGGCGAGCGCGACGTAGACGTCGATCAGCTCCGGGCCGCGGGCGGATTTCTCGATCGCCGCGCGGTAGATCGCGCTCGCGCGGTCGCGATCGCCCGCGATCTCGACGGCACGCCCGTGCCACAGCTGAACCACCGCACTCTTCGGGTTCTCTTTGGCCAGTGCGGCCAGCGTCTTCTGGGCGTCCTCGATCCGCTCGAGCGACAACTTGCTCTTGGCGACACCGATCCGCGCGGTGAGACTCTGGTCGTCGGCCTGGTGGGCAGCCTCGAACCGCGACAGCGCGTCGGCGAAGCGGCCGGAACGAAACAGGGCTTCACCGATGCCGGTCAGGGCGAGGGCTGCCTGCGGGTTCACGGCGAGCGCACGGCCGTACGCGGCTTCGGCGAGGGCGACGCGCGAGCGCGCCAGGTGGATGTCGCCGAGAAGCGTCTCGGCGGCGACGATCTCGTCGGGGCTCGCCTTCGCGCGGGCGTCGAGCACCCGCGTGAGACCTTCGACCGCTTCCGCTTCGCTCTTCGGCGTCAGCGAAGCGATCCGAGCCAGGAGAATGCGGGCGCCGACGTGGTCGGGGCTGCGGCCGAGCGCCGTCTTGGCGAACGCTGCGGCCTCCGGAGCGTCGCCCACTGCGGCACTCGAGCGCGCGGCTCCGAACGCGGCGCGAGCGCTCGGCTCGAGCTTGTCGAGCGCCCGCCAGGTCGGTGTCGCCGACCCCGGCGCCGGTCCGCGCAGCTCGACCTCGCCCGCGAGGGCAAGCACGTCGGGATCGGTCGGGCGCGACTGTGACAGCGCGCGTACGTTGCCGAGCGCCCGTGTGAACTCACCCTCGAGTGCATCGCGCGCGATGAGGGCGAGATCCATGTACGGTACGTCGGTCGCACCGGCCATCTCGTCGAGCAGCACCTTGGAGCGCGCGTGGGTCGCCGGGTCGCGACCGAAGCGAAGCTCTCGCAGATATCCGGTGAACGCGATGTACGCCGACAGCGCGTGCAGGCGCTTCGCGCCCGAGCGCATGCCCTCGAGGTCCGAAAGAGCGCGCTGCGCCGCTGGCCACACGTCGCGCCCGAGCTCTTTCCTCGCTCGAGCCTGGGCCTCGGCGAGCATCCGAGCGTGCTTGCCGGCGTTCAGTCGATCGCTGATCCAGTAGGCGCCGTAGGGACCAGCCGCCGGGACGAAGGAAAGCGAACCGCCGCCGACGGCGACGACCAAGAGTGCGCCGAAAGCGCGGAGCGGCCAGCGCCGCCGGCGTGTCGGCGGATGGCTCGGCATCTGGGTGGCCACCGCTGCCGAAGCTGCCGCGGTGGGCTGCTGGGGCACCGCCCCGAACTCCATGTCCTCCTCGCGGGGCGGTGAGCTCGAACGGATAGGTGGCGCGTCGATCGACATGTCGGGGAGCGGCCCCGCGTCCAGGTTGACCTCGCCGTAGTTGGTGCCGCCGCCTTGCGCTCTCACGATCTCCGCCGCAGCAGCGGCCGAGGCCGCAGGTGCGGTGGGAGGACGGTTCGACCCCGCTGCCGGGATCGCGGCTTCGCCGAAAGGATCGGCTTCGAGCGGGTCTTGCACCGCGGCCTGCGGGCTCACGCTGCGCGCGTCCGGCGAGCGAGGCGGGCCAAGATCGAGCTCACCGAAGGCGGGCGGCGGCGCGCTCACCGATCCCGAGGGGGCATGCCCCGCGGGGCCGGCACTCGGGGGGCCGAGATCGAGGCCTCCGCCGCTTGGAGGGCCTGGCGTGAAATCGAGATCGAGCTCACCGAAGTTGGCGGGCAAGCTGGGCCGCTTGGGATCGGCAAGCGTAGGAACACCCGCCGTCGCCACGGGCAGGTTGCCGCCCAACGACGGAAGCGCCGCTGCCACCGCAGGCAGGTTGCCGCCAACGAGGGGCAGCCCGGCCGCAACCGCAGGAAGGTCCCCACCGGCCGGCGGCCGCTGGGGCGCGGGTGCGCCGGCACGCGCAGGCAATGCCGTACCGGGCTTACCGGTCACGGCAGGCAGGCCCGCCGAGATCGGATCGTCATCGAGCCCGGGCAGGTCCGGCAGGTCGAGGTCGAGCCCGCTGCCGGACGATCCAGGCGACGGGGCTGGTGCCGCCGGGCGACCAACGTCCGGAAGACCCCATTCGAGATCAGGGGCGAGCGCGGGTAGGTCTTCGCTCCCCGACCGAGCGACCTGGCGCGGCGCCGCTGGTTTAGCCCCAGCAGGGGACGGCAGGTCGACGTCGATCCGGGGGCCTGCGCCAGGGGCTGCCGGAACGGCGGGGAGATCGTCCTCGAGGTCGACTGCTTCGGGAGGCAGCGTCGAGGGCAGTGCTGGCTTCGCGGGAGCTTTCACGGCCGCCCCAGGGAAAGGCGGAGGCTTGCGCGCCGGGGCAGCGGCGGGCAGATCGGCGTCCGGCTTCGCCGCTGGCGCACCCACGGCGGGAAGATCGACGTTGGCGTAGGGGTCGCTGGCGGTCCTCGGCGGCGCGGCGGCGGGTGCCGCGGGGGCCGGCCGCGGGGGCGCCTGGGGTGGGGGCGCGGGCGGAGCGGCTGCGGGGGCGGGGGCGGGGGCGGGTGGTGCTGCGCGCGGCAGCGGGCCCGCGGGAGCGGCTGGCTTCGCCGGCGGCGCCGGAATCCCGAGGGACGAGGGCGCCACGCCGACCATGGTCCTTGCGGCTGGGTTCTTCAGCACCGGACGCGCGGGTTGCGCCGGGTCCTTGGCGGCCGGCGCCTCGCCGAGGGCTGGGCTCGGCCCGGTCCGCCGCCCGTCATCCGGCGGGTCGACCTGGAACGACGTCCCGCACTTCGGGCAGCGCATCTTGAGGCCCGAGGACGGCACCCGCCGTTCGTCCACCTGGTAGGGGGCCTTGCACCCGGGGCACTCGACCTTGAACATGGTCGCTACTCCCCTCCGACTAGTACTACTTCTTCCCGGCGGTTGCGAGAGTCACCGCCGCCCCACGCCTTCTCGAGCCTCGGCAGGACTTTGCTCCCGTGCTACGGCGCTCCGCCATGCAGCGTTCCCAGACGATCGCCCTCGGGCTCCTGGTCCTCGTTGCGATAGCGATCGCCATCCTCGCCCAGCGGTCGTCCGGCCAGAAGGCAGCACGCGCGGTGGCATCGGCATCCGCCAAGCCCGTGGCCTCCGCCGCCCCGGTCGCTTCGGCGCCGGCAAGCTCCGCCGCGCCCCTGGAGGTTCTGCCTGAGCCGGAGGGCACCTACACGGGCTTCGACGTCCTGCCCGACGGGACCAAGGCACCGAAGCTCCCCGAGTCCGCCCCCTCGAGCGTGACGTTCGGCGTCATCGTTTACGCTTATGAGGGCGCAGAGCTCGCGCCAAAGGGCGCCCGGACCAAGGACCAGGCACTCGCGAAGGCCAAGGCTGCGATCGAAGAAGCCAAGCGCGACTTTCACGCGGCCGTCGCCAAGGGCGATCGCGGGTCGAGCGCGCACCTCGGTCGCATGCCGAAAGGAATGCTCGAACCGGCAGCCGACTACATGCTCTTCTCACTGCCCAAGGGTGAGGTGACGGCGGCTCCGGTCGACACGCCGCGGGGCTACTGGATCATGCGCCGGATCGACTGATCTTGGGCCGAGCCGCCCGCCGCCGCGAGACGGTTCCCACGAGGCCGGAAGCCGGACTATTCTGAGCGTTCCGAAACCGGCGGCGCGGCTTCGGTCCATCGCATGACGAGCACGACCACGACGGGTAGCGGTCTCAGCGCTTCGTCGGCGCAGGACTCGGCGCTGGTCGTGGCCACCATCAACCGGCTCCGGGCCGAGCACGATGCGAGCCCGGCTGCGGCCCGGCGGGCGGTCCTGCTTCACGAAATCGGCGTTCTCGAGGAAGCGCTCGGGGACGAGGCGGCTGCAGCCAAGGACCAGCTCGCGGCGGTCAACGTCGAACCCGAGTTCACCGAGCCGCTCGAACGGCTGATCGCCATCATCGAGCGGCGCCAGTCGTACCGGAACCTCGGCAAACTTCTCGACCGGCTGGTCAAGGTTGCAGTGAGCTCGAACGAGCGGGTTCGGGCGCTTACCGAGCACGCGTTCTTCGTCCTCGACCACGAGGGCGATGCCGCTCAGGCGCGGGCGCTGATGGAGCAGGCAACCGAAGAGGTGCCCAGCGACGCGACGGCCTGGCTCGCGCTCGAGCTTCTCGCGCTCAAGGCCAACGACCCTGCCCTCGAGGAGCGCGCCCTCGGCCAGCGCACCGCCCTCGCTCAGGACCCGGAATGGCGCGCCCTGCTGCTCTGCGACGTGGCGGCGCTCAGGGCCGGCGCCGCGGACGACACGGGCACCGAGGCGGCGATCGACGAGGCCGTTTCCCTGGAAAGCAAGGCCACTTTCCACTGCCTCCGGCGCGGCGAACGGCTCGCCCGTAGCCTCGGGGACCACGCGCTCGAAGCGCGCTACCTCGAGGCGCAGGCGGCGCTCGTCCTCGCGGCAACCCGAGAACCTGCGGTCGGAGATGCCGCCGGTGTCCCCGTTCGTTGCCGCGCGGTGGCGCACGCTGCAGACGCCTGGCTGCGCGCGGCCGAGGCGCACCGGCGGGGTGGTGCCGGCGCCGGGGCGACGGAACTTCTGGACCGCGCGTTGGGCGAGCTCCCCGGTGATCCCGCCCTCACCCATGCACGCCTGATCGCTGCCGAAGCCGCGGGCGATTCAGCGAAGATGGCGGAGCTTGCGCGCACGGAACTCGAGCAGGGAGCCGAGGGAGCGCTGGCGGCGGCGCTCTGGCTCCGGGTGGCCGAGGCGGCGGCGGCGCAGGCCGACGGCCCGGGGGCGCTCGACGCGGTCCGCCGCGCGCTGAAGGAGGACGCGCGCAGCATTCCGGCGCGAGCCCTGGAACTCGATTTGCTGAGCACCAGCAGCGATGCCGCATCGCTGGCCGGCGCCCTGGAGGCGGCGGCGGAGCGCGTGACCACCGACCGCTCCCGCGCGGGGTTCTATCTGGTCGCAGCCGACACCTACGCGCGAAAGGCCGGGGATGCTGCGGGCGCGCGCGCGGCCCTGTCGCAGGCCGCCATGTCCGGGGCCACGCCCGCGCTGGTGGCCCGGGTGGGCAAGATGCTCGCGGCGTCGATCGGGGATGCAGCCTGGTACGAGGAATCGACCCGGCGCGTGATTGGCCACGGCGCCCAGATCGACGAGCAGCCAAGTCTGTGGTTCGAACTCGCCCGTGCGCGCTCGCTGCGCGGCGATCGTGCCGGTGCCGAAGCCGCCTTCCAGGCGATCGCAGAAGCAAAGGGCGGTAGCTTCCTCGGTAACGCACTGCTCGCCTTCGCGCTCGAGCTCCTGCCGGACAAGGAACAAGAGCCGACGACGTCGGTCGCGGCGCCGGCCACCGCTTCCAAGCCCTGGGCTTCGCTGGTTGCGCTTTCACGAGACGAATCGAGCAGCGAACTCGCGCGGGCCGAACGCACTGCCGCCGCCGTGCGAGCGCTCGGCGCGGGTGAGCACGACGCTGCGCGCGAGCTGCTTTCGGCCCTCCACGACGACGATTCTACCGATCCGGTGGCGGCCGTCGCGCTCGCCACGCTCGAAGTGTCCCAGCAGCGACCCCTCGACGCGGCCCGCGCCTTGGCGACGACCGCAGGCGCAACGACCGATCCAGAGCTCGGCGTTGCCCTCCGTCTCGAAGCGGGCTTCCTCGAATGGCGCGCCGGCGAGAAGAAGCGAGCGCTCCAGGCCTTCGAGCTTGCCGCGGACGCCTCCGACGTCGCCGCCGGGCCCGTTGCAGCGTGGGCACTCCGGGCTGCGGAGCCGAACGATCCCGACGCGCGGAGGCGCGCGCTCGAAGCGTCGGAAGCCACGGACGGCGCAGTCAATGCGCTCGAGCGGTTCACGCTCGAACTCGGCCCGGGCGGGCAAGAAGCGGCGGCGCGCGCGGCCCTCGGGCGAGCCGTGATGCCGCCCGCCGGCGGTCCCGGGCTCGCGCTGGTGATGGCACTTTCGCTGTGGGACGGGACGGAGCGAACTCGACGATCGGCGGCACTCGACACGTTGGCCGAGCAGAGTCCGGCCGCAGCCGCGCTCGCGCGGGCGGCGGCCTTCGAGCTGGAACTCGCGCAGGCGGGCGACGGCGTGCCCGATCCGGCCGAGATGGAGGCACTTGCCGCGCGCCGGGCGGAGGTCGAGGTCTCCGCCGCCGCGGCCCTGGAGTGGCTTGCCGCCGCGACGGCGAGGTCGGACGTGGCGGCAGAGGTCGCAGCCCGTCGCCTGCTTGCGGCGCGCCTCGGCGGTGCGAACGGTGAGGCGATGGCGGCGAGCGCCAGCATCGCCGCCTGGTTGACAGGCATCGAGGAGCCGCCCCCGCTCGAGGGCACGAATCCCGCCACCCTGCTTGCCAACGTGGAGATGGCGCCGCCGGGCACGGACCCTCGACGCCGCGGTGGCGCCTTGTCGAGTGCTGGGGCGCTGCTCGGCGAGGAAGCGCTCGCCGTGACCCAGGCGCTCTGCGGCTACAACCAACTCGCGTCTGGCGACGCCGAGGCGGCCCTCGCCACGTTCCGCGGGGTGGTCGAGGCCGCCCCGCAAGAAGTCTTCGGCTGGGAGGGCTTGCGCGCCGCGGCCGAGCTCCAGGGTGATCGCCAGGTGCTCGCCGAAGCGTGCGCGGCGCTCGGCGATACCGTGAAGGACGACGCGCGCGGCGGCGAGCTCTGGGAGATCGCTGCGACCATCCTGATGGACGAACTCGGGGACAAGGAGCGCGGAGAGCTCGCGCTGAACCGCGCGGTCCAGCGCAACGTGCGCCGCCACGCCCCGTTCGACCGCCTCTTTCGCATCGTCCGCGAGCGCAAGGACGGACCCCGGCTCCTCGAGCTCATCGCTCGTCGGCTCGACGTGGCGGAGGATCCCGACGAGATCGTCAAGCTCTTCTGGGAGCGCGCGCGGGTGATGCGAGCGTCCGGGGATCGCGAGGGGGCACTCGCGGCACTCGAAAACGTCAGGATGCTGGAGCCGGACCACGTCGGGGCGCTGGCGCTCTCGGGCGAGATCCACCTCACGCTCGGGCGTTTCGCCGAAGCCGCCGAGCAGCTCGGTCGACTGTCGGGCCTCTCGGAGGCACCAAGCCAGCAACGGCTCATGAGCGGCATCGCCGCCGTCGACATCTACGAGAACAAGCTGAAGGATCACGCCCCGGCCCTCGAGATCCTGGCCGGGCTTCAGGAGGCGAAACTCGGGACACTTCAGGTGCGCGAACGTCTGGCGCGGGTGGCCGCCAAGGTCGGCGCCTGGGAGCGAGCGGCGAGCACGTTCGAGCTCCTGATGGCGGAGCGTGACTCGAGCGCCGGCCGGGCGGAAGCCGCTCGCCTCGCGCTCGCCATCCGGCGCGACCGTCTGGACAATCCTGCGTCGGCGCGGGCAGCAGCGGCGCAGTTGCTCGCCGAGCTCCCCGGCGACGGCGAGGGGCTAGACATCGTCCTGAGCGGTGCCTTCCCACCGGACTTCACGCGGCCGCTGCTCTCCGCCGCCCGTAACGTCATCGCCGGGTCATTCGACGAAACCAAACCCGACGTCGAGCAGGTCGAGCGGCTGTCCCGCATCGCGCTGTCGCTCGGAGACGACCCCCTGCGGCAGGCGACACTCGGCGCGCTCGCTGCACTCGGTGTGGAACCGGGGCCGCTCGACGCAGAACTCGCGCGCCTCGACCGGCGCGTGGCGCGCGTCCCGAGCATCGCGATCGACGACGCTTCGTTGCCGGAGCTCGTTGATCCCGAAGACGGCGGACCGCTCGCAACGCTGATGCGCGAACTCGGCACCACGATAGCCGCCGCGATTGGACCGAATCTCGCAACGTTCGGCGTGGGCAAGCGGGAACGACTGGATCCCAAGGCCGGGCATCCGCTCCGCAACGAGGTCGTCGCCTGGGCCGGCGCACTCGGTATCGGCGAGCTCGACGTGTATGTCGGCGGGCGCGATCCCGGCGCCGTATTCGGCGTCGCGACCGAACCTCCGAGCCTGGTCATCGGTGAGGGAGTGCGCGCCCCGCTGTCGCCCGCCTACCGGCAAGCCGTTGCCCGTGAGCTCTTTGCCCTACGTCGCGGAACCACCGTGCTCGGCCACCGTGAGTCGCCCGAGGTTTCCGCGCTGATCGTCGCGGCTTGCCGGCTCGGGGGCGTCGAGCTCGAGGCACCGGCCTTCGCCATGCTTGCCGAGTTCCAGCGCCTGCTCGGCAAGGAGATGCCGCGGCGCGTGAAGAAGGTGCTGCCCGATATCGCGCGCTCGGTCGGAGACACCGGCCAGGATTTGCTCGCTTTCTACCGCGCCGCCACCTCGAGTCTCGACCGCATGGCGGCAGTGGCCGCGGGGGACGTGTCCTGGGTGCTCGCCGGCGATGCCAGGAACCGCGGTCGTCCCCAGGCCTCGATCGAAGGCGACGAACGCGCGCATCGCCTGCTGTCCTTCGTGCTTTCGCCCGCCTACCTCGCGCTCCGCGAGCGGCTCGGCATGGGGGTCCGATGAGCGGCCCGGGTGATCGCGGGAAGCCGCCGCCGCGGCCCGGCGCGGGGGCGAGCGGGCCGCCCGGCGCGATCGGCAAAGCGCTCGGGGGAGACCTCGAGTTCGAGCCTGACTTCCTGCTCGACGCCCTGCTCGACGACGCCCCGCTCCCGCCCACGGCTCCACCGAAGCCCCTCGACGAACCCGCACGCACCTCCGAGCCACCGGAGTCGATCGAGCCCGAGCCGCTCGACAGCGCGGACGAGGATCGCGAAACCTTTCGGCCGAACTACACCGACGACGACGTGACGATGGTCGCGCCCCGTGAAGCGTTCGAGCGCCCGCCCGAAGCGCCGCGGCCGCCGATGACGGCACCGCGCGCGCCGGCGCTTCCGAATCTGCGGCCCGGGCACGCCAGCATGGCTCGCACGCCGATCGTTCAACGGCCGCCGACACGCGACCCAGCACAGCCGCAGCACGAGGGTCTGCGCCCGCCGCCCGCGATCCCCCGGCCGGGCGTGAATCCGCAGGCGTCGATGCCGTTGCAACCACCGGCCGCGGGCCGTCCGCCGTTCCGAAGGCCGATCGCCGAGACAGCACCGACACCCTCCCCTCCCCTCTTGCCCACGGTGCGGCCCGACGATCTGGACGACCAGGCCCCCGAAAGTCAGCGCACCTCACTCAGCCCCGACGAAATCGCGGCGCTCGACGAACTCGAGAGCCTCGGCCCGCCCGAGCCTAGCGAGCCGCCGCCGGCGCCGAGGAGCCAGCAGGAAACCCTCGTCGGCGTCACCACGCCGCCTCCCCCGGCGCCAGCCGCTCCGCTCCCGCCCAAGGGCGCACCGGCAACCGGCCTCCGAGCCTTCGCCGCACGACCGGCGGTGGGGGCGGCGCCGCCGCGCGCACCGTCCATTCCGGTGCGCGCGCCATCGATTCCCGCGCGTGCATCCTCCGTTCCGCCCCTGACGGCCTCGGTCGCGCCCCCTTCGGCAGGTGCCGACGCACCCCTGCTTCCGCGCGCCGGTGAACCCGACGAATGGACTCGACGCGCCGAATGGATGGAGAGCGAGGCGCGCAAGATCTCGGATGCGCAGGCACGCTCGCGGGCCCTGGTGGTCACCAGTGAGATCTGGGCCCTCGCCGGCGACCTCGAGCGCGCGCGAAGGGCGGCGCAGGATGCAAGCACGGCCGGGCGCGGCGCCGTCGCGGGGCGGCAGCTCCGCTGGTTGGCGGCGGCCGCCGGCGATTGGAAGACGGTGGGGAGCTCGCTCGAGCTCGAGCTCAGGAGCTCGGCAGCACCCGAGGCGCGCACCCACGCCGCCTACCTGGACGCCGAGGTGCACCGGCTCTGTCTTGGCGACGAAGCGGCAGCGGCCCAGCGCATCGACCTCGCGATCGAGACGGATCCAGCGGACCCGCGAGGTCACGTTGCACGGCTTGCGCACGCACTCGGTAAAACCGCCGGCGTCCCCGAAGTCAGCCTGCCGGAGGTGCCGGCGCTCGAGAGTCTGAACGGCGCCCTCGGCGACATCGAGCGGCTCCGCCGGGGCACCGGCGATCCGGCGGGCCACGGCGGCGCGGTCGCGTTCGCGATGGCACGACGGGCGTTCGCTCGGGGCGACCGTCAGGCGGCAGCCGACGCGCTCGCAGAAGTGGGCGAGGTCGAGGGCCTTGCTGGGGCGACGGCGTGGCTCTCCGCCGCGCTGCTCGTTCACGATCCGGCGACCCGCGGCCAAACCGCGGCCCGCCTGCTCGCGCTGAGCGCGGGGCCCGACGGCGTGCTCGCGCGCCGCTCGCTCGCAGCGCGGGCTCTCGAGCTTGCGGATCCGAAACTCCTCGACGGTGCGCTCGAGGGCAGCGGCGAAGCGTTCACGGCGGCCGATCGCGTGGCCCTTGCCGTCCTCACCGGCGAAGACGGGGACAGCCTGGAAGGGCGCGTCCGCGAACTCGAGGGCGAGGCGCTCTCTCCGCTCCGGGCGGCCGTGCTCTCGGTCGCCGGTCGACCCACGCCGGAAGCCGGCAGTGCGAGCTCGAAGACCGAGGCAGCTCTCGGGCGGGCGATGGCGCGAGCGAGCAAAGATCGCGCGGTACTGACGCCGGCCATCCTCGCCTACCGTGATGAGCACTCTGATCAGGTGCTCTCGCGGCTGCTCGACATCGAACTCGCGATCGGCGACCGCGGGAGCTCGCGAGTCGCGGAGCTCTTCGACGAGTGGAACGACTCGGCGACGAACCCGACGATGGCGCGAGACCGAGCGCTCGTTCGCGGTCTCTTGTTCGAGCTCGCCGGTGATCTCGAGGCGGCGCGCGACGCCTACCGCACGACGCTGGATACCGAGCCGGGCTTCGAGGCCGCCCTCCGTGCCCGCCTCCCCGAACTCGACGCGGAATCGACGAGCAGCGCGCTCGCGGCCCTGGCGGACGCGTCGCCCGATTCGACGCACTCTGCCCTCCTGCTCACCGAAGCGGCGATCCGGAACGAGCTCCACGACGCGAAGCACGTGGACGAGTGGCTCGAGCGTGCGACGGTCCTCGACCCCACCGTGTCGATCGCCTACCGACTCGGCGAACAGCGCGCGCGGGCGCACGGTGACGCCGAACGATTGGTCAAATGGCTGCGCGCGCGGCGCGAGGTGACGACCGATGAAGTCGAACGCTCGCTCGATGCAGTGCGAGAAGCGCTGCTCACGGCGGATTCGACGCCAGCCAACGCCAGCGACCTCCTCCGTGGCGCGATCACGGCGAGCCCGAGCGACATCGGCCTTCGCGAGCTGTTCGAGCGCATGAGCCCGGGCGGGGCGGAGGAACGCGGCAGCTGGCGTGAAGCCGCCGCGGAGCACGCCACCGGAACGACGCGGAACGTCCTCTTGCTGCAAGCCGCCTTCGAGTACGAACGCGCCGAGAACCGCGAAGGCGCGGCTCGGACGGCGCGCATCGCCGCGGAAGGCGGAGGGGCGCTGGCGGCGCTCACGGCCGCGCGAACGGCGGCGGGCACGCCCGAAGCCGCGCGCGTTTCGGAGAATCTGCTCTCGCAGGCCCGAGCCGAGAGTGACCCCGGCCTGCAACGGGAGATCTACACGGAGCTCGGCGAGCTCGATCGGGAACGGGGTGACAACGCCAGCGTGATCCTCTGGCAGAACGCGATCTTGGAGCAAAACCCCAAGTTCTTGCCGGCCCTCCGCCAACTGCTCCGCGCGTACGCGGCCGAGGGTCGCGACGAAGATCTCGAACCGGTGCTCGCCAAGCTTGCGGCCGTTCTACCGGGTGGTGAGGGCGTCGCCCATGCTCGCCTGGCAGCGCGCCTCAGACTCAAGCGGGGCGACTGGGCGGGTCGGCGCGAACTCGCGGAAATTGCCGCCGGGCACGATCCGGCGTCGCTCTGGGCGCTCCGCTCGCTCGCGGCCCACGCGCGCGCGGCGGACGAGCCGGAAAAGACGCTCGACGCGTACCGGCGACTCGGCGAGCTGGTCGAAAACCCGCTCGACAAGGCGACGCTCGCGCTGCGCGGCGCCGAAGCAGCAGCGCGACTCGGACGTTTCGAGGATGCTCGCGCGCTGCTCGATGCGTGCCTCGAGCGAACTCCGGATCATTTCGTCGGTCTGACGACGATGTCCGAGGTGCTCGAGGGGCTGCGCGACGAAGCCGGCGCCGCGCGCACCGTCGAGGTGCTGGCCGAGGGGAGCATGATCGAGAGCCATCGCGTGAACGCCTGGCACCAGGCCGCCACGCTCTGGCTCGACAAGGTCGGCGACGTCGAACGCGGACGCACGGCGCTCGAACGGGTCCTCGAACTCGACCACCTCCACGAGGACGGCATCGCGCGCCTGCAGAACTTGCTCATCGAGCAGGGCGACCGGCAGGCGTTGGCGGCCCTGCTCGAGCGGAGGATCGAGCTCGCGGCCGACACCGAAGAACGCGTCGCGCTCGAGGTCCAGCGCGGCAAGCTGCTGTCGGGCGTCGGCGACCACGGCGCGGCCAAGGCCGCCCTGCTCGCGGCCCTCGACGCGAATCCCGACCACGTCGGAGCGCTGGAAGCGCTGGCGGAGCTCGCGACCAAGGAGGGCGACTGGTCCGCCGCCGAGGGGGCGTTGATCCGACTGGTCCGCCACGCGCCGGAAGTCGCGCGCCAGGCCGCGCTCTACAAGAAGCTCGGCGAGCTCTACGAGACGCACCTGCCGAATCCCGAGCGCGCGGAGCTCGCGTACCAGGAAGTGCTGAAGCGCGAGCCCGACGACGTGACGGCGGTGGAGCGACTGATCCACGTGGCGAGTCAGCTCGGGCAGCCGGCGCGGGCCGTCGAGCTCTCGCTCGGGCTCCTCGCGCGCGCGACGACGCCCGCTGACAAGCGCGATCGAATGCTGGCGCTCGGTGCGGTGTACGAGCAGATCGCCAAGGACAAGAAGCTTGCGGACACGACCTTCGAGCGCGCCAGGAAGGAGTGGCCCCAGGACGTGGTGGTGCTCCGCGGGCTCGTGGAGTACCACCGCCGCACGGGCGAGCAGCGAGCCGCCCAGATGCTGCTCGATCGGGCCGCCACCGACGCACGCCGCGCCCTCGGTACCGGTCGTTTCGAGCTCCATCAGTTCGAGGCGCTCGGCACCGTCGCCGACTTGCGTGGAGCCTCCGACGCGGCGCTGGTCGCCGACGCGACCCTGGCCGCGCTTTCGGGTCAGCCGTTCCCGGTGCACGGCGCCGGAGCTCGCGCCGCGGAGGAAAGCCTCGACGACCTGCTGGCGCCGGATCTCGTCTCCCCGGCGCTCCGTGCGCTCCTCAGAAAAACCGGGGATGCGCTCGACAGCGCGTACGCGCTCGACCCGCGGACGCTCCGTGCCGTCTCGCTGCCGCCCGAGGCGAGCGCCATCGCCGACCAAGTGCGGGACCTGGCCGGTGCTTTCGGCATCTACAACGTCGAGCTCCTCGTCTCGCCCGTCCTCGGCTCCACCTGCCTTGCCGCCCGCGCCACGCCGCCGCTCATCGTCTACGGCTCGGCATTGGTCGAAAAGGGTGACGATGCCACGCGCTTCTTCCTCTTGGTTCGCGCACTGAAGCTCCTTCAAGCGCGCGCCGCCACTCTCGCGCGCACGGTGCCGACCGAACTCAGCCCCGTCATCGCCGGCTACCTCTCGACGTTGTCGAACTACACGCCCGAAGGCGTCGATGCGAAAAGGCTCGGCGAGGCCCAGAAACGCATCAAAGCCGCGGTGAAGCAGCCGGTGCCGAACGAGGTCTCGATGCTGGCCCTCGAGGTCGTGGGCTCGCTGGGGAGCCGTGCCAGCCAGCTCGCGACCGCGCTGAACCAGTGGGCAAACCGCGTTGCGATGCTCGCCGTCGGCACCCCGCTGACGCCGCTCCGTGCTCTCGCCCTGGCCTCGAGCGCCGAGCTCCCGGCGGACGGCCCCGATCGGCTTCGCTGGATCGCACGGCACGCCGAGGCGCGCGATCTGATGACCTTCGGCGTCAGCGACGCGTACGCCGAAGCGCGAGCGCGAGCCGGCGTCGTCGGCTAGGTTTCACCGCGGCGCTCACGCCCTACGAAGGCGCGTTTCGAAAAGGTCCGCAAGGCAGTGGCAGGCATCGACCGTCGTGAAGATGCCGACGACGTGGCCATTCTGCACGATCATCGCGGAGCCATAGCGTCGCTCGGCCATCGTGCCGGCGACTTCGTCGACCGGCGTGTCGGGCGTCACATGGTAGGGGTCGCCGGTCATCGCCTCCTGTGCCGTGATCCGCTTCGGGTCTACGTCCGGGAACGATTCCACGAACTTCACGTCGCGGTCGCTGAGCACCCCGAGGAGTTTTCCCACATCCACCACCGGCAGGTGCCGGATGGAGTTCTTTTTCATGATCTCGGCGACCTCGGCCAAAGTCGTGTCGCCGGGAACGGTCACCGGCGTCGTCGTCATGTACTTCGAGATGGGCGGGATTGGCTTGCTCATGGATCGATTCAGGAGCAAAGAGCGCGCCACGAGTGGGCGGCTGCGAGCGTGCGTTTTCGTCCGCTGCTCTGCGCAAGAATGGCCGCGCGCAGCGCGGAACGTGCAGTTCTTGCGCGGGTATCGCCTGATCCCGGCTAAGCTCCCGGGGCGGTCGCCGCGGCAGGTGACCCCAAGTCCTTGGCGCGGAGGCACGCTCATGAAGCTCTGGATGGTCGGCTTCGGGTTTTCGTTGGCGCTGGCGAGCGCCGGCGGGTGCGGCTCGGACGATGAGTTCACCGGGAGCTCCGCGGGGCGGGGCGCAGCGGGCGGAAGCGGCGGTGGCGCGGGACGGGGCGGAGCAGGCCGAAGCGGCGGTAGCGCGGGCTCGGCGATGGCGGGCGAAGGCGGCGAAGGGGATCCGGGGACGCTTTCCAACGAGGATGACCTTCGGGTTTGGGCGAACGCCGTCAGCGCGCTCGGCGTGTTCACGAATATCTACCAGCTGGTCGCCGTTGCCGACGGCGAGGACACGTTTGCGGACGCTGACTGCCCGACGACCACCGACGACGGCACTACCCTCGAAATCGACGGCGACTGTATCGATAGCTCGGCAAACGAGTGGATCGGCCGTGCCACCGTCGTGCGCTCGGGGGGCGATCGCACGCTGACGTACGACGGCTTCGGAACCCGGACCAATACCGGCGACGACACGCAAACGGGCACCGCGCACATCGTGGAGGTCGACGCCGACGACCACGACTTCGATCTGAGCCTCGTGCACGACGGCGAGGTGACGATCACCTTCGAGTACGAGGGCCACGTCACCGGCGACTACGGCACGCGAACGGTTTGGAGCGGCTCCGGCGACATCACGCGGGAAGGCGGGACGGGGCCGCTCGGCACCGTGCACGCGACGACCGCCAACGAGGTCGTCGACGACACCGTCTGCCAGGGTGCGCCCTCATCGGGCACCACGGTCATCGACAATGACCGGGCAGAGTCCGTCGTCATCACCTACGACGGCAACAGCGACTGCGACTCCGACCAGGCCGCCCAGTACAGCGTGAACGGCACGCCACGAGGCGCGATCACCGGCATCGCCTGCGCGGTTTCGCGCGGTTTTCGCGGCGATCGGTCGCTGGGCGCCTTGCTGCTGGCTCTCGGCGTCGGCCTTGCGGTTCGACGGCGGCGCCGTTGAACGGCTCCGGGCGGGCCGGGCACTGATGGTCGAACCTCCACAAGGAGTCTCGACCATGTTCCCGAATCATCGCACTCTCGCCCGCTTTGCTCCCATCGCTTTCGCCGTGGTCACCCTCACGGGTACCGCGCTCGCCGAGCCGAGCGCTCCCACCGAAAAGTCCCCCGTGGCCGACGCGTCGCGCCGGATCAGCGTCGCGTACGCCGAGGTCTCGACCGGTCTCACGCCGGCCGGCGCCACGCGCGGTCTCGCCACCGCCACGGCGCGCACCAAGCGCGGTTACGCCCAGTTCCTCGCCGACGTGCACGGACTCGTTCACTGAGCGGCGCGCCGCGTGAGGGCGCCGATCGACGACTCGACCCCACCATGGCATGATGTTCTAGGTGGGTCGGAGAGTGAGCGCCGAAGGTTCGATAGCACGGGTGTTCTGCCTCGTTTTGCTGGGACTTTCGGCGCTCGGCGCGTGCGGTAAGCGGCAACCGAGCGGATCCCGGTTCGCGCCCGAGGCCTCGGCAGGCGAGCCGGGATCCGGTGGCGCAGCGACGGGAGGCTCGGGCGCGATGACGGCGGGCGAAAGCTCGATCACGGGCGGCAGTGGCGGCCTGACGATCGACGGCGGCGTTGCCGTGGGCCTCTGCGACGTGGGACCCCTCGAGGACCTCCCGGCGTGCCCCGACGACGTCGCCACCGATCCGAGTTGCGACGGCACCGTCCCCGGTTGCGTCGCGACGAGCAGCGACGGCGAGACCAGTTACTACGTCTGTGAGGGCAACGGCTCGTATTTCCAGTGGGGCACCCTGGGGGTCACCACGACGCCTTGCGACGAGCGCGAGAGCATCGACTGCACCGCAGACGACATCCGAGCGGAGGAACGGGTCCTCGACGACCGGCTATCGATCGCCAGCTCGTGCCTGGGCAGCGAGAGCTACCTCAGCGTTCAGTTCGTGGACGGCTGTGCGACCCTGTACTCGTCGAGCGCACACCTGCCGGATCAGATCACGTGCATCGAGGACAACGTCGAGAACATGCGCTTCTCGTGCATCACGCGCGTCGGGTGCGCGACCGTCTCGAGGTCGACGATCGTGCCAGTACCACCCTGAGAGCGCTCCTCACGCGCCCAAACTAGCGTTCGATCTCGACCTCGACGCGCTGCCCGAGCCGGAGCGGCAGCGGCTCGCTCGGACGGAGCTTCACCATCAGCACACGCGTGTCGACGGGTCGCGAAGGGTCGAGCGGACGGAGCTGACGCGGGACCACCTGGTCCGGGATCTCCTCGACCGTCGCGCGCCACGACTTCCCTTCGTAGCCCTCGGCGCGAATCCTCGCGGTCGCACCCAGGCGCACGCGGCCGGCATCGAACTCGCCGACCTCGACCTCGACGCGGAGCTTCGAGAGATCCGCGACGGTGACGAGCGGAGTGCCGGCGTTCACGAACTCGCCCGCGTCGACGAAGCGGTGCGTCACGCTGCCGTCGATCGGGGCCACGATCGCCGCCCGGTCGACCTCCGCCTTGAGCCGGGCGGCACTCGCGAGCAGTGAGGTTCGTCGGCGTTCGGCTCCGTCGGAGTCGTGGACGCTCTTGTCGAGTGCCGCCTGCGCGACCACGTTCTGCGAAAAAAGCTGCTGCGAGCGTGCCTTCTCGCGCTTGAAGTACTCGATGTCCGAGTCAGACTCGCGCACGCGCACGTACGCTTCGTTGAGCGCTGCGCGTGACACGGCCACGTCGATTTCGGCGAGCGCGTCGCCGGCCTTCACCCGGTCCTTTTCCCTGACCGTGAGCTTCGTCACGCGGCCGGAAACCTCGGCCGACAGCGTGATTTCGGCTCCCGGATAGGCCGCCAGCCGTCCCTCTGCGAGCACGAGCTTCCTCTCGGGCTTGCGCTCGCTCGCCGACGCCGTGGCAACGAGACCCTCGGTTCTCACTTGGTGCCACTCGTAGCCGGCCACGCCGAGTCCCAAAAAAGCGAGAGCGATCAATGATTTTCTGTTCTTGAGAGCGTTGATGGCACCCATGACTGGTCTCCTGGTTCGGCTCAGGCGGCGATCCGGCCGTCTTCGATTTTCACGACGCGATCGGTGACGCGGCGCACTTTGGGGTCGTGCGTCACGATAAGTAGCGAGCGTTTCTCCGAGCGCGCGAGCTCGCTGAACAAGTCCAAGATCTGTCCGGCGACGCTGGCGTCGAGATTCGCCGTCGGCTCGTCGGCGAGGATCACGGACGGCGAAGCGACCAGCGCCCGCGCGATCGCGACACGTTGCTTCTGCCCGCCAGAAAGATCGCGCGGAAGGAACTTTTCACGGTCTCCGAGGCCAACCCGCTGCATGAGGTCCTTGGCCTGCCGCTCGGCGTCGCCGCCCGTGACGCCCTTCAGGTTCAGTGCGTACTCCACGTTTTCGAGCGCGGTGAGCGCCGGAAACAGGTTGAACTGCTGGAACACGAAGCCGATGTGGCGCTTGCGAACGCCCTGGAGCTTCGCGGGTTTCGTGGCGTCGATCGCCTCGCCGGCAATCGCGACGCTACCGCTCGTCGCGCCGAGCAAGCAGCCGAGGATCGACAGAAACGTCGTCTTCCCCGAACCCGACGGGCCCTCCAGCGCGACGACTTCGCCCGCTTCGAGGTGCAGCGATGCACCCTTGAGCACTTCGACGATTTCCCTTCCCTCGCGGAACGTCTTCGTCACGTCTTCGGCAGCGATGGTCAACATGGGTCGCCTCCAAAAAACTCACGCGCGGAATACGAGCGCGGGGTCGATGCCCGCGACCTTGCGGAACGACACGAGCGCCGAGAGCAGGCAGAGCACGAAGGTTCCAACGAATACCGTCGCCGTGAGCTCGGGCACGATGATCAGCTTCAGGTCCGCCTTCGCGATGACCGGCTTCAGCAGCTGCGCGGGCACGTATCCGAGCACGAAGCCGACGACGGCCGCGATCGACGCTTGTTGACCGAGCATCTTGTAGATGTCCCAGTTCGACCCGCCGATCGCCTTCACGGTGCCGAACTCTTTCAGGTGCTCCATCGTGGACGTGTAGAGCGTTTGCGCGACCACGACGACGCCGACCAGGCAGCCGAGAAACACGGTGAGAAACGCGTTGAACCCGATGCCCGTGTTCACGATCCAGTAGCCGCGAGATCGCTCCGCCCACGCCTTGCCGGTGTACACGTCGTTGTACGGCAGCTTCGCTTCGAGCTCGCTCTTGACGGCGGCAAGGTCCGCCCCCGGCTCGAGCTTCACGAGAATGTACGATGCCTTCCCGGCGAGCAGCTCCGGCTGCAGCTCCTGCGCGCGCCGAAGATCCATGAACGAGAGCGGCGTCGTCGTGAAGCTCTTCGCGCCGCGTGACGTGCCGACGATCTTGAGCCGCGTGCCGTTCACCTCGCGGTAGTCACCCACCTCGAATTTCCCGAAGCGCTTCGTCGCCGACTCGTCGAGCAGCATGAACGGGCCGCGCTTGAGGTCGCGCACGTCCCCGCGGGTCACGTTCCACGGCATGTTCCAACCCACGAAGTCGTCCATCGCGTAGACGACGGTCGTCTCTTCCGCGCCGGTCGGGAGCCGTACCTGCATGAACGAGAGGATCAGGTTGTCGGCCTTGGCGACGCCTTTCACCGAGCGCGCGCGGTACAGGTTCGATTCCGGAACCTGGTGCACGAAATCGAGGTTCGGCGCGTTCTTCGACGTGACCCAGAGATCGGCGCCGAGCTTTTCGATCGTGATCGTCGAATTGTCGAGCAGGCCGACGAAGAGCCCCGCCTGCACGAGCACGAGCGTCACCGCGAACGCGACGCCAGATACCGTGATCAGGAAGCGGATCTTGTCGTGAAGCAGGGTTTTTAGCCCGAGATCGACCATCAACCGGCTCCCTTCGCGGCGCGGGCCCGTTCTTTTTCGACGCGTTCGATCGTCGCGCGGAGAACGCGCGAAAACTCGTCTGGGTCCTTGGCCATGTTGCGCGCCACCATTTCGAGCGCGGCCGCAAAACGCTCCTGCCGAGCGCGAAAATCCAGCCAGCTTTCGCTCTTCGGCACGATCAGATCGAGCGCCGCGGCGCCGTGCACGCCGGCCCACACCGTCTGCGCGACGAGATCGACGTCGGTCAGATCCTTCCGCAAGTAGCCGCCCCGCATGAGCTCGTCGATGAGGGAGCGCACGAAGACGTAGGCGTTCCGGGCAGGATCGTTGCGCTCGCCTTCTTCCGGCGGGGTCGGCGGGAGCTCGGTCATGAACATCAGCCGGTAGTGCTCGGGGTACTGCTCGGCGAAGCCGAGGTAGGTGAGCCCCGCGCGTGCCATCCGCTCGACGGGATCCCCGCTCGTCGCGACCTCCGCGATGAAGTGCTGGGCGAACGCCGCGAAGTCCTCGCGGCAGAGTTCTCGCACGAGGGACTCTTTGTCGGCGAAGTGCTGGTAGAGCGCGGTCGCCGAGTACTCGATGCGCTTCGCGATCTCGCGCATCGTGACGGCCTCGTACCCCTTCTTCACGAGGAGCTCGCGCGCCGCGCGGAGGATCTTCTCTCGAAGGTCCTTCTTTTCTCGTTCGCGGCGTTCGGCGGTGCCCATGACGTGGTAACACCGTTGATATATGTAACGTCGTTAACTATGTCAACATAGTTCTCATGTGTTGCAGATACTATAATAAATTCCGATATTTATATCAATCGACACTGAATCGCACTTTCACTGGTGGCGACCCAGCGACGCTCGCCTCGAGCTCGTGGCTTCCAGCTTCGAGCACCCACGGCATCCGGAATGGCGCCGGCACGCGGCCGAGCTCGCGACCGTCGACCCGGTAGCTTACCCGAGCGAGCGCCGGGGCTCGCGCTTCGAGGACGATCTCTTGCCGGCCGAGCAGCGGATCGAGCCGGAAGGCCGTGAGATCTCGGGGGTACTCGATGCTGACCGCGCCCTCGTCCGCCCGCTCGGGCACGGCGCTCGGACAGCGCGCGGAGGGCACCGTCGGGCCGATCGGACGGCCCGCTGAACGCGCCCACGCGGCGTACTCCGCCGGGTACCGCTCGACCATGCGGGGTTCGGCGCCGGGACAACCCGGTGCGGCAAGCCCGCCCGTCTCGGCGTCCACGAACACGCGCTCGTGCATGCTGCAGACTCCGTGTGGCTCGCTGCCGGGGACGAATAGCTCGCGCTTTCGGTGTTCGCAGTGTTCGCCGGGGCGTTCGCCGCTCAGCGTGCACACCTCGACCTCGATGAGCCCGCTCCTATCGACCAGCGGCGACGGAACGCGCCCGCGCATCGCCGACGACATCGCAGCGTGAAAGAGCGGCCCGGCACCGGTCACCCCTGACGATCGCACCATCGGGGCCCCGTCGAAGTTGCCGACCCAGACGGCAACCGTGACCTCACGCGTGAAACCGACCGCCCAGTTGTCGCGGTGACCCTTCGACGTTCCGGTCTTCACGGCCGCGGGGAACGGCAGCTCGAGGGCGCTCGCAAGGCCGAAGCCGGGCGCCCGGGCACCGGGATCGGCGAGGATATCGGTGACCAGGGCGGCAACGCGGGCGTCGAGCACGCGCGCCGGCGAGCATCCCGGAACCTCACGCCGCACCCCGCGCTGGTCGACCACCGCGCGAGCCAGCCGCTCGCGGCAGAGCAGACCGCCGCGCGCGAGTGCGGAGTATGCGCGGGCGAGATCGACCAGCCTCACCTCCCCGTCGCCGAGGGCGAGCGCGACCCCGTAGTGCTCCGCGTCTTGCTCGAGCGTGGAGAAGCCGAAGCGGCGGAGCGCCGCGAGCGCGCGCTCGACCCCGAGCCGGTTGGCAAGCGCCGCCGCGGGCAGGTTGTACGAGCTCGCGAGCGCTTCGCGGACTCGCACCGGCCCGTGTTCGCGCCGGTCGTAGTTCTTGGGCGAAAAGGTGCCCTGTTCGGTCGGTAGAGACAGCGCGAGATCGGGCAGCAGCGAGGCCGCCGTGAGCCCGATCTCGCTCATTGCCGCCGCGTACACGAACGGCTTCAGCGCGGAACCGGGCTGACGGAGCGCGCGCACGCCGTCGTTCTGGCCGAGGCCCTCGCGATCGAAAAAATCCGGCGAGCCGACGTAGGCGAGCACGTCGCCGCTCTCGTTGTCGAGGACGACGACGGCCGCCGCCGAGACGTGCTGGTGCGCGAGCCTTCGCGTCGCGTTTTTCGCGTGGCTCTCGACCTCGGCTTGAAGCGCCGCGTCGAGCGTGGTCTCCACGCGGCGGAGCGTTCCGACCCCGCCGAGCTCGGGGTGGAGACCGCTCGAAAGCGCGACGACGAGCTGGTTCGGCGGTAGCCCGGGTTCCCCGCGAAGAAGACGGATCGGCGCGGCGACGGCGCGTGCCACCACGTCCGGGGCGACCGTTCCCATGTCGGCGAGCCGATCGAGAACACGCCGGCGACGACGTTCGAGTCGCTCGCGCCCGCGCTCGGGATCGTAAAGCGTGGGACCACGCGGGATCGCCGCCAGCGTGGCTGCTTCACCGAGATCGAGCGCGCGCGCGGGCTTGTCGAAGTAGCGGCGGCTCGCGGCTTCGATGCCTCGAACGTTCGGACCGAACTCCACCCGGCCGAGGTACTCCTCCAAGATCCGCCGCTTGTCGAGCTCGCGCTCGATGCGGAGCGCGGTCACCATCTCGCCGAGCTTGCCGAGCGCCGTCCGCGGGTGCGGCGCGACGTTGCGGGCAAGCTGCTGGGTGAGCGTGCTCGCGCCGGACACCACGCGGCGAGCCCGAACGAGCTGGAACGCCGCGCGGGTGACGGCCAGGGCATCGACGCCGGGGTGGGAGAAAAAGCGCTTGTCCTCGGCTGCGAGCAGCGCCGGGACGACCCAGGGCGAAACGTCCTCGAGCGCCACCCGGCCCGAGGCGCGCTCACCGTCCGTGCGAACCTCGTGGATCAGCCGGCCGCCTCGGTCGACGATGGTGAGGCTCGCGGCGGGCGCGCTCGCGAGCGGAGCCGGCAGCGGTTCACAGGCGATGGCCGCCGCTAGCGCGACGACCCCGGCTGCGATCCCACCGAGCGCGACCGCAAGCAAACGGCGGATGCTCGATGCCTTCACTTGACCTCCACGATCGACGCCGCGGTACGCCCGAAGATTTCGGGCTCGTACATGGCGTGTGCCATCGTCGGCGGGGTCAGGAAGCGGCCGGCGCTCGTCGCCCGCGCCAGGTACCGGTAGCGGTACATGCCGGCCGGCAGGTGATCGACGAAGTAGAGCACGCGATCATCGCGGATTTCCTGGCGGAAGAAGGCCGAGCGGAAGGCCTGCCCGTGGGCAACGGCGTTCTCGTCGTACTCGTCGCTCTCGGCGTCACAACCGTCGCAGGTCTCGTCCCGCCCGGAGCCCGGTGCCGGGAGCACGTTGGTGGCGAGCGACTGGTCGATTGCCTCGAGCCCGGCGGGCAACGGGTCGTCGATCGCCACGTACTCGCGGGCGCCCGGGGCGACCACGACGAGATCCGTCAGCACGAGATCTCCCGTCGCGAAGTGGGTCGAACCACGTTCGGGGATGCTCGCCTCGAGGTGAGCGACCTCCGCCGGTGAGACCGTGCGCTGGACCTTGCGCACGAAAAATCCCTGATCGACGGCCTTCGACGGTAGATCCCGAGGCGCGTAGCGGAGGCGCGCCTGATAGTGGAGCGCTCCCGAGCCCTGCTTGTCGAGCGCGAGCAACGCGCCGGGCGCGCGAAAGAGGTCGGCCATCGTTGCCGTACCGCTCACCTGGCGCGTGCTCCGACCCTGCGCCGTCAGAGCGACGACCTCGCGCTCGCCGAGGAACGCTCGCGCCACGAAACTCGGCGGCTTCGGCTCACGGACACGCCGGTACGCGTCGAGCGCCAGCAGCGCGAAGGCGCTCTCCTGCGTGGTCCGGAAGCCGGTCGCGCCCCTCGCAACGAGGAGTCCGCGCGCGAGCGGATCCGCGAGCGGATGGTCGGGCTTCGCGGCAAGGAGGGCACGCAAGACGATCGCGCTCGTCCTCACCGGCGAATCCATCAGGACCGCGTAACGGCTGCCCAGGTTTTCGTTCACGGCCGCCGCATTGCCGACGATCCGAAGGTCCGCCTCCAGGCTCTGGAGCAAACCGGGCGCGGCCGGGGCCTTCGAGACCGCGAGCGCGTGGAGCAGCAGCGCACGGGCGAACGTCGGCAGCTCACGCTGGCGCTCGAGCAAGCGCCGGGCGTAGGCGTCGTCCGGCGACCCGAGCATGGCGAGGACATCGACCGACAAGGCGGCGGCAGCGGGATCGCGTTCGAAGGCCTTGCCGAGGTTCTCGCGCACGAACGCGCGCCCGCGCTCGCGCGCCGTTTTGGACACCGAGACGCCGCGCTTGGCCGTCTCTTCCAGCACCCACAAGGCGTAAGGAGTGACCCAGTCCGAGCTCTCGGGGGCGCCCGGCCACATGCCGAAACCGCCGTCGTGCCGCTGGCGAGCGAGGATCTCGGCCACCGTGCGTTCGATGACAAGGGCCGCATTCGCGGGCCTCGGCAGGCCGAAGTCTTTCGCCAGCTCCGAAAGCGGCACCAGCGGCAAGAGGCGGCTCACGAGCTGCTCGGTGCAGCCGTAGGGATAGTCTTCGAGCGCCTGCATCTCGGAACCGAGACCGACCAGGGCCGTCGACGCCAGCGTGACCTCGAGGCCGCCCACGTCCCGGCGGAGAGCGGCGAGATCCCCGAGGCGCTCGCCGATACTCGTGTCCGTGGTCCCGTAAACGGCAACGGCCTCGAGCGCCGCCGGAGGGTTGACCTTGCGTTCGAGCACGACGCGATCCTTCTCCGCACCGGCCGAGACGGTGAATGCGATCGAGGCTTTCCCGACATAGTCCGCGCGCGCCCGGAAACGCACCTCGCGCGTTCCCTCGGGCCCGAGCGTCACCTCGCGGCTGGTCTCGCCTTCTAGCGAGAGCCCTTCCGCCTTCAGGTCGACGCGCACTTTTCCAGGCGAAAACCCCTTGGTCGCGACGACCACGGACGCTTCGAGCGCGTCGCCCGCCCGCAAGAATCGCGGCAACGCGGGGCGCGCCATCAGCCGCTTGCTCGCCGTCACCTTCGATTCGCCGAACCCGTATCGGTCGTCGGCACTCAGCGCGATGGCCATGATCCGGTACGTGGTGAGCGCGTCGGGCAGCTTGAAACGCACTTTCGCGTGCCCTTTCGCGTCGGCTCGAACGTTCGGGTCGAAGAATGCCGTCTGACGGAAGTCCGAGCGCGCTCCCTCGCCACCGCCGCCACCATCCGCTCCCTTGTCGTTGCCCAGCATGCGCTCGAAGTCCGAGAGGCCGATCTTGGCGAGCCCGTCGCGCGTTTCGAGCGTCGCCACGTTGAGGGCCCGCGAGGCGGTGAAAACCGGAACCGGATCCGGAGTCTGGTAGTCCGTCAGCGCGAGCACGCCCTCGTCGACCGCAAACACCGTGAGTTCGGCGGGCGACGCCTTGCCCTCGCGATCCTTGACCTCGAGGTTCACCTCGATCTCGCTGCCCGGGCGCGTGTCGCTCGCGCTCGGCTTCACCGCCACCTTCAGGCGGCGAAGCTCGGGGTCGACGCGGAGCTCGGCATAACCGAGGCGGTAGCTGGCCCCGACCGTGTCTTCCTTCGCGCCCTGCCGGGCGCGGATCAGGTGCACCCCCACGAACGCATTCGGTCTGAGGTCGTCGGTGATCTTGACGGAGACGACCGGCGTCGGGCCGCGAAGCTTCACCCGCTCAGAGCGCGAAACCCCGAGGCGCTCCACCGTGACGAGCGCCTCCGCCTCCGGAAAGGGTGACTTCACCAGCACGCGCGCGGTCTCCCCGATGCGGTACGTCGGCTTGTCCGTCACGAGCTCGATCGTCGCGCGGTCACCATCGCCCCAACCTCCCCGACCGTCGCCGATGCCGTAAAGGCCGTACGCCGCTTGCAGCGGGCGCTTCTTGTCGTCCACCGCGCGCGCCACGACCAGAAAGTATCCGCCCGCCGCCGCCTTGAGCGCGCAGCCCGACGGCTCGCGCGACGTCGTCACCTTGCAGCGAGCAACCACTTCGTCGATCGGCTTCGAGACCGCGTGCGCGCTCTCGTTCTCGACCGCCTCACGAGCGAGCGTCCAGCGGCGCGAGACGAGTTCGAGCTCGACCTTGCGGCCCGAAAGTCGCTCCCCTCGCGGCGAAACGGCAAGCACGCGCGGCTCGACCACGCCGGGAGCGGTAAAGAACCACTCTTTCGGGCGTTCGAGCGCGACGTAGAAATCGCCCGGGTGGACGAGAACGCTCGCCGCTCCGCCGATGGTCTGGTGAGCCGCGTCGGTCACCTCGACCGTGGCCACCACGTGCGTGGGTCCACGCTGGCCCGGAAGCGCGAGATCCTGATCGATCACCAGCTTTCCCGCTGCGTCGAGCTTGCCCTCGGCGTTCGCGAGATCACCGCTCTCGGACGCTGCGGAAGCCTCTGCCGCGAAGAGTTCGGAACCGTCGATCACGAACGGCTCGTGGTCGGGAACCTCGAACGACGCCGGCGCGCGGCTCAGCGTGAAGCGCGCCGCAGCACCGGCCATCGGTGCGCCGTAGAGGTAGTTGCCGAGCACGTCGAAGTGCGCGCGCTCACCGCGCAGGTACGAGGATTTTTCGCCCCGCACGTCGACGTTGAACTCGGCGGGCCGGTACTCCGCCACCTGGAAACCGCCGTAGAGCGTCGCTGAGGCGTCCGCAGCCGCACCCGGGCTCCGCGCCGTGAGCTGGAAACCACCGAGCCCGGCGCTGGCCGGAACACGCAGAACCGCTGAAAACGTGCCGAACTCGCCGGTGGTGACGCGACGGTTTTCGACCACGTCCCCGTTCGGCGAACGCAGGCTGAGATCGTAGGCTTCACCCTTCGTGATGCTGTTCCCGACGCGCGCGGTCGTACGAACGATGGCCTTCACCGACACCTCGTCTCCGGGTCGGTAGATGCCGCGGTCGGTGACGATCATCCCGTAGCGTCGGGGGGCGGACACCAGGCTCGCCGACACCGGCAGCCGCCAAGACCCCACGTAGTCCTTCACGCTCTCGAACGTCCAGTCCGCACCCTCCCGGGCGACCACCAGCGCGTTCTCGTCGAAATCGTAGCTCGACTTCGCGAGCGGAAAGTCGCCGGCCGGAACGAGCGCCACTCCTTGTGAATCGGCGCGGTATTCCCGCGGCGGGCCGCTCGAGCGCCAGAGTTCCACCTTGGCATTCGGTACCGGTTTCCCGGTCGAGAGCCGCGTCACCCAGACGAGTGAGCCCTCGTCGGCGAGCTTGGCGGTGACGGCGAGATCGCTGACCTTGGCGAGGCGCGGCGCGCGCTGGTACGGGTGCGAACCACCATGGTACGCCGAAAACCCGATTGCTCCGCGCCCGCCCGGCAGGAGTCCGAGAAGGTCGAGCTCGCGACGCACGAGCGCGTTTTTCTCGCCGGCGGACGCGACCGTTTCTCGCCGCGCACCGGGAACGCCCAAGAGAATGCGCACCTGATCCAGCGGCTCCGTCGCATCGAGCAAGCGAAGGATGTCCTTGGGTGCGAGCGCGCTCCGCACCACGTCGAAGCGCGGGAGATTCACGGTGCCCACCGGCACGGCGACCTTCGCCGAGGGTTCGAGCGCCTGGCCGCTCATCCCCACCTCGAGCAGGGGGTCGTGATCGCCGTACTGGAATGCGCGTGAGAAGGGCTGCCCGAGGCGCTGTCCGTGGCGATCGCGAAGCTCGGCGGCCACCGTCACCGTGTAAGTCTCGCCGGCGCGAAACCTCCCGGGCACGTTGAACGCCGTCGTGGTCTCGCTGTCGGCTTGCCACGACTGCCAGGAGAGCGGGATCGGCGGCTCGACGCGGAGCGCGGCCTTGATCGACCGCCAGCTCACCTCGTTCGTGAGGTAAAGGGTCGGAGCATTGCCCGGCTGGCAGCCCTTTTTCCCCGCCGTGTAGCAATCCCCCGTCACACGGAGCGGCCCGTACGTGGAAAACTCGACGGAACTGGACTCGACGGTGGGGAGCGGGCCCTCGGTACCGCGAAGACCTGCCGGAACGGTGGCGCGGATGGTGCTGTCGAGCGGCAGCGGCTTCTTCGGGACGACCCGGAGCCGCTTCGGCAGCGCGGGATCGGGCCGCTCGACGCGAAAGGCGAGCTTTTGCTCACGCTGTTCGCGGATCGCGCGAAGATCGAGCACCCGTTCGAGTTCGGTGGGTTCGACCGGCTGCGTGAGGAAGAGCTCGAGAGCGACGCCAGGGACCTGTCCGGGCCCGGAGGGCTGATGGCGCGCGATGCTCGGCCGCGGAGTTTCGAAGGTGAAGCGATGGTCCGTGCCGAGCGAGGTTCCGTCGAGCGCACGAGTCGCCGCGGGCACCGCGACCGAGACCTCGGTCGCGCCCGGTAGCCGCTTGCCTCCGTCGACCTGGAATGACAACGCGCGCGCGCCGACCCAGACCCATCGTCCGGGAAGGGCGGGCGTCATCGCGATCGACGGCGGCGGCGCGTCGACCTCGAGGGCGCGGAGCGCCCGACTGAACACGATGCTGATCTCGCTCACGTCGGACGCCTGACCGCGCGGCGCCGAGAACACCACGCGAAACGGTCCATCGTCGCGAGCGGAGCGCGGCGGTCCCCCTGGGGAAAGCACGCCCCGCGGCACGACGTCCGGCGCGCCACCGGCCCGCATGCATGCTCCCACCAACACGACGCTCAGAACGAGAAGCAACGGACGACGCACGGCGCGCGACGACGAAAGTTTCACGAAGGCCTCCGGCTAGGCAGTCAGCAACGACCGTGCCGGAAAGGCAACGCCCGCGACCGCGGCCTATTTCGGGGCTCGCATCACCGCGCTACCGTCAGCGCGGCTGGCACGCGGTCGACGCCGTGTCCGGCTAGACACGCCTAGGGTCGAGGCCCCAGCCCGCTACCCCCTCGCTACCGTCCGCGGAAGCTCGCGCCCTGATCGTCGGAATAGAGCAGGCCATACGTGTCGCTCGCTCGAGCCCCGAAGCCGTGAAGCAAGAGACGACGCCCGACCGTCAACAGGCGCGTGGGGCGCCGCCCAGCGGGGAGCGGGTGGAGCTCGCCGTCGTAGGCGACCGACGGCGGCGTCCAACCTCCGCCGTCGCGCGCCGACACGATGCGAACGACGTTCCCCATCTGGAGCGCCATCACCGTCGTCGAAGCCACGCGCGCGAGGTCGAGTGGATAGTCGAGACCGACGTCGGCACGGCCGAGGTCCGGCGCCGGCATTTCCCGGCACGGCCCCTGGAAGACACAATGCCTTAGCGAGGCACGGCGCGTTCCCTCCGGCCTCGTTGCGGCGACCAGGACGCGGTCGTCACAGGCGACACTCACCAGCTCTTCGCTCTCGGCGGCAAGGCGGGCGGATCGCGGCTCGGCGCCGGGAACGAGCGACACCGCGAGCGTCCCCTCGGCGTCAGCCGCAAGCACGAACGCGCGACCGTCGGCGCCCGCCGGACAGCGCTCGGCCATGCCGGCAGCGGCCGATCGCGGCGCGGGCTGGAACGTCACCCCACCGTCGGTGCTGCGAAAGACACCGAGATTGGCCCCCGCGCCGATGGCGACGAGCACACCGTCAGGGCCGGTCCTTGCCACACGGTAGTGCGCGCGATCGCTCGGCAGACCTCGCCCGCGAGCGGGCTCCGACGGCGCGACGGGATGGAGAGCTTCGTAGGCGCCGAGCGACGTGGCGACGAGCGTCGAGTAGCCGCGGATGATCGGCCAGGCGCGATGAGCTTCAACCGCGACGGCGTCCGGCGAGACGGCGAGCTCACCCAGGGAGCGAGTCGCGCGCGGGTTGCCCCCGTACTCGGCGAACTCGAACGCGGCGGCACGGTGCGCCGCTTCGATCCCGGCCGACCCGGTGATCGTGCGGGCGAGCGGGGCGCAGCGCGCAAACAGTGCTTCGCCGGCGGGGGCCGTCACCAGCCGCCGCCGGACGAGGGTGTGAAACTCGTCCATCTGGCGGCCGCGGAGGAGCGACGCGCCGGTCGGCCCGACCATGCAGGCGCCGTAGTCGGCGAGCGCCACGGCGAGCCCGTTCAGCCGCCACGCAGCCTTGGCCCGCGGGTAGACCCAGCTCGCGAACAGCGCGAGCAGGCCGACCAGAAGAACGTGGCGCAGCCGGACGGGCGACGCCGGAAGCTCAGGTGTCGGGGCAACCGCCGTAGCGCGGGGCATTCCCCGGCAATCTACGGAGGAGCCACCTGGCGGCCAAGAATCCGGAAGCGGAACGCCGCCTTAGGGGCGCTCAGAGCAGCGCGCGCGGCATGTCGTCCGTGCGCAAGCGCTTACGGCGACGGCGCGCGGCTTCGCTCATCTTCTTTCGGCGCTTCACCGACGGCTTCATGTAGTGCCGGCGGCGCTTGAGCTCGCGCAGGATGCCCTCCGCGGCCATCTTCCGCTTGAGGTGCTTGATCGCGCGCTCGATGCCCTTGTCGCCAACCTGGACTTCAAGGGGTTTACACTGGACGGGGTCGCTCGGGTTTGCCAAGGGACCGCCTTATTGACACGCCTTTTTCCGCACAGCAAGGATCGGGTTCCTCGATGGCCGACGACGACCGCTTGATCGCCCGCCTGGTGCCTAAGGGCGTCCGGGCACCTCATGGCTCGCGGACGTTCGAGATCACTTGGGCAGATGGCCACAAATCCCTGTATCCCCATGAAATATTGAGGGGATTTTGCCCCTGCGCCAGCTGCCAGGGCCATTCGGGGCGGATCCGGTTCGTCGAGGGGGGGAACCTCGACCTCCGGGAGATCGAGCAGGTCGGAAACTACGCGGTCGGGCTCGGCTGGGCGGACGGCCACCGGTCGGGCATCTACTCCTTTCGCTATCTCCGTGCGCTCGGGGACATGCTCGACACGGAGGGAGCCGACGGACTGAAGGCGATCGGCGAGCTACCCCGCGCATGACCGAGCGGGCCGGCGACCGTCCGGGCGCGCGCGAGCGGATCGTCGTCGTCACCACCTCGTATCCGGCGCGCGAGAACGATCCGAGCGGCCACTTCGTCGAAAGCGAGGTCTTGGCACTTTCGGCGAGTGGGCACGAGGTGACGGTGATCGCGCCGAGGCCGGCAACCGGCGCCGAGGAGCGACCCGGTGTGAGCTGGATCGACGGGGGTAGCGCGTTCGGTTGGCCGGGAGCGTCGAGTCGCGTCCGGGCGCGACCGTGGCGCGCCTTCGGGGCGATGGGTTTCGTTCTCAGGGCCCGGCGAGCGCTCCGCCGCGAAGCAGGGGTCACGCGCGTGATCGCCCACTTTGCCCTCCCTTCGGCGTGGCCGATCGCCACCGCGCGTAGCCCGCACGTCCCGCTCGAGGTGGTCGTGCACGGCTCTGACGCCCGCCTGCTCGTTCGCTTGCCGTCGTTCGTTCGCACACGCGTGGCGCAGGCGCTTCGCTCTGCCGACGTTCGCGCGGTGTCCAGCGAACTCCGCGAACTCCTCGTTCTGGCGCTCGGGCCAGCGATCCGCGAGCGGATCCGGGTGGCACCGGCTCCCGTGGACGTGCTCGGGGTGCCCGCGCGCGGCGAAGCTCGGCGCCTCTTGGGCGTCGACGCGTGCGAGCGACTCATCGTCGTCGCGGGCCGGCTGGTTCCGGAAAAGCGCGTCGATGTCGCGCTGGCCGCGACCCGTCTCGCCGGCACGAGCCGCGTCGTCGTCGTCGGGGACGGCCCGGAGCGAGAAAGGCTTGCACGCGACTTTCCCGAGGCCACGTTCACGGGCCTCTTGCCGAGGGACCGCGCCCTCACCTGGATCTCGGCCGCGGACATACTCCTCTCGGCGTCGACGCGCGAGGGGGCTCCGTCGGTGATTCGCGAGGCGAGGGCACTCGGTACGTCGGTGATTGCCCGCGCGTCGGGCGGCCTTCCCGCCGAGGACGGTGGGCTCTTCGTCCTCGAGGGCGCGTGAGCCACCGTCGGTTGGTGCTGGGCGCCGCGGTGGTCGTCGCCTGCGCGAGCCCACGGCCAGCGTCTCACGGTCCCCCGGGCGCGACCGTGGCCATGACCGCACCGAAAGCCCCGCCGGGTGGAGCGGGCGCATCGGGTGCATCGGGCGCATCGGGCGCATCAGGCGCGCCTTCGGCGGCCGCGGGGTCCAGCGCCGGCCCGGTTCGCCTCGGCGGGGGCGGCCCGCGCTCCGTCTCGGGATCGAAGGGCCTCGTCGTTTCGGCGAACGCCCTCGCCACCCGAGCCGGCGTCGAGATCCTCGAAGCCGGCGGCAACGCGATGGATGCGGCCATCGCAACGGCATTCGTGCTCGCCGTCACCCATCCGAGCGCCGGCAACCTGGGTGGCGGAGGGTTCCTCCTCGTGCGGGCTCCCCATGGCCCGACCGTCGCCCTCGATTTTCGCGAGACGGCCCCCGCGTCCCTCACCCGAGCCGAGTTCGATCGCATGATCCGCGATCGGGGCCGAGGGCCGGTGGCGGTCGGCGTGCCCGGGACCGTCCGTGGGCTACTGACGGCGCGAGACCGCTTCGGCACGATGCCGGTCGGGCGCCTGCTCGAGCCCGCCGTCAAGCTCGCGAAGGACGGGCACGCGCTCTCGGCCGATCAGGCCGCTGCCCTAAAAAAGAGCTGGGCAACCCTGCGCCTCGATGCGGCGGCACGCACCGTGTTTTCGGGCGCGCGCGGCGAACCGCTCGGTGCCGGCATGAAGCTCGGCCAGGCCGATCTCGCCCGTACCCTCGAGCTCATCGCGACCAGCGGTGATGCCGGATTTTACGCCGGTCACACCGCGCAGGCGATCGGCACCGCGACTGGCAACCGGGTCACGCCAACCGATCTCGCCGGCTACCGCGCCGTCGTCCGCGAGCCCATCCGCATTCGGTACCGAGGGTTCGAGCTCGAGACCATGCCGCTCCCGTCGACCGGCGGCCTCTTGCTCGCCGGCGAGCTCCGCGCGCTCGAAGCGCTCGGGACGTCGGAGCTCCCGGCGGACAGCGCCGCCGAGGCGCATCGCGTGATCGAGGTCTCGCGACGGGCCCAGGCGTTGCGGCGCCTCACTCTGTTCGACCCCGACGCCCTGGCCGACGCCGAGCGGCGCCGTCGCGAAGCGCGCGTTCTCGACCCCGCGTTGCTGCTCGGAATACCGGTCGACTTCAGCCGCGCCACGCCGAGTGAAGCGGTCCATCCGCTCTATCGCGAAGCCCTGCGTGAGACCGAACACACCACCCACCTCTCCGTGATCGACCGAGCCGGAATGGCCGTGTCGCTCACGACCACGCTGTCGGCCTCGTTCGGTGCCAAGGTCATGGCGCCCGGCACCGGCGTATTGCTCGGCAATGCCGTCGCCTCCTTCGGCAGCGTCGGCGAGAACCAGCCGGTCCCCGGCCGCCGCACGACGAGCTCGATGGCGCCGACGCTGCTCGTCGCGGACGGCACCGTTCGGCTCGTGCTCGGCACGCCCGGCGGCGACACCATCCCGACCACGCTCACGCTACTGGTGCGGCGCCTGGTCGATCGCGGCATGAACCTCGACGACGCGGTGGACGCACCCCGCTACCACCACGGCTTCGTCCCCGACGCGGTTCGCTCGGAAGCCGCACGCCCGCTCGCACCGGTCGTGCGCGAAGAGCTCAAGCGGCTGGGGCACCAGGTGGTCCCGTCCTGGACGACTCAGGGCGACGCGAGCGTGATCCTGATCGCCGACGGCGTGGCCTACGGCTATGCCGATCCTCGCGACGGACCGGGCCTCGCCCTCGCCGCGACACGCTGAGCCCCCCGGTGGCTCAGCTCCGCGACCCGAAGTCGACGCGAACCACCTGCATCCCGGCGCGTTGGGCGGCCAGGATGCCCATCTCGCCGTCCTCGAACACCAGGCAGCGCTCCGGTGCGACGCCCATGCGCTCGGCGGCGAGCAGGAAGATGTCCGGCTCCGGCTTGCCCCGCTCCACGTCGGCCGCCACGAGCACGTGACCGAAGAGGTGTTTCACGCCGATGAGCTCGAGCGTGCGCTCGACGAGCGGACGCGTGCCGCCCGAGGCGACGCTCATCGGAAGCTTACCCGCGTGCGCCATCGCGACGTCGACGACTTCCACGATCGGTTTCACTTCGTCGATCAGCGACAGGTATTCCGCCTTCTGGCGGGCCTCCACGCGATGCGCCTCGAGACGTGTACCGAACTGACGATTGAGGGCCTCGACCGTGAGCGCGGTGGTCATCCCGGCGCGGCTCGTGAAAATATCCCACGAGAAATCGAAGGTCGCGCCACCGTCGCGAAGCGCCGCCAGCCACGCGCGGTGGTAAAGCGGCATGCTGTCGGCGAGCGTTCCGTCGCAGTCGAAGATGAAACCGGCGAAATCGCCGTCGGGTAAGACGAGCACGTTCAGGCTGGCGGCGGTGCGGTCTCGCCCTGGCCGCGCTCCAGGTGCTGGATGCTGCCGTCACGGCTGCGCTTGTGAACGAAGAGCGGGGGCGGAAGCGCCGGCGTGGCGGCCGAAGGCGTCGAGCGCACGCGCCCGAGTGCCGACGACGCGAGTTCCGGACGCTTCTTCTCCGGTTTCGCGCTGCGTTCTCGCGCACTGAGCGCCCGTCGCTCGGCAGCGCGCTTGCGTTCCGCTTCTGCGCGCTCCAGAGCGCGCTGCAGTCGCGGACTCACGCGCGGAGTCTTCTTCCGTTCTGCTTCCTGTGCGGCGCGGAGCTTTTCGCGTTCTTCCGCGACGACCTCGCGGGACAGTGCGACGAGGTCTGCGACGAGGCGGGCAACGAGCTTCGCGTAGCCGGACTGGAAACGGGTCATCGCGTGTCCCTGGCATGGCCTCCGACCGGGCGTCAAGCAACGTCCAAAACGCCGCCCGGTCACAGTTTGCGGGATGGCGACTTGACACCCCCGGCTCCATACTGGCCGGCTTCATGGATTCGCGCGAACTCGGCCCCGCGGAGACCCCGCCCCCCGCGGCGGCGAACCTGCGCACCCTGATCGGTCTCGCCTGGCCGATCGTGCTCGCGCGGGCCACTCAGTCCGTGATCGGGTTCACGGACGCGCTCCTCGTCGCGCCACTCGGCGAAGAAGCTCTCGCCGCGACGACGACGGGGGGACTGAATGCCTTTGCTTTCATCATCTTACCGATGGGCACGGCGTTCATCGTCCAGAGCTTCGTGGCCCAGCTCCGGGGGCGCGGGGATCTCGGCGCCGCGCGTCGCTATGCCTACTACGGCCTCTTCCTCGCGCTCGGCGCCGCCTTGTTCGCGATCGCCATGGGCCCCTTGCTCCCCTTTCTGGTCGGCCTGCTCGGCTATTCGCCGCGTGTGGAGCAGCTGATCGTCACCGTCATGACCATCCGGCTCCTGTCCGTCGGCGCCGCCGTCGGCAGCGAGGCGCTCGGCAGCTATTTCGGCGGGCTCGGCAACACGCGTCCGGCCATGGTCGCCGGTGTGGTCGCGATGGTCGCCAACGTGGGCCTGAACCTGTTGCTGATCGAGCCGCACTTCGGCCTCCCGGGCTACGGCGTGCGCGGATCCGCCTGGGCGAGCGTCATTGCGAGCTGGCTCGGCTTCGCCGTGATCGCAACCCTGTTCGCACGGGGGCGCGTCGCAGCGCCGCTCGCCCTTCGCCTGCGGGAGTTCCTTCGCATGGTCCGCTTCGGCCTGCCGAACGGCGTCAGCTGGTTCCTCGAGTTTTCGGCTTTCACCATGTTCGTGAATTTGGTCGTTGGCTACCTCGGCACCACCGAGCTTGCCGCTTTCAACGTGATCATCCAGCTGAACTCGATCGCGTTCATGCCAGCGTTCGGCCTCGCGTCAGCCGGCGCCATCCTGGTCGGCGAATCGATCGGCCGCGGTGTGCTCGAACGCGTTTGGCCCATCGTCCGGCTCACCGCCAGCGTGGGCGGGGCCTGGATGGCGTCTGTCGGCCTCACGTACCTGATCGCGCCGGAAGTGCTTATCGGCCAATTTCAGCCGCGCGGGGCGCCCTCCGAGGCGTTGGTCGCGGTCGGCGCCCGGATGCTGGTGCTCTCCGCCATCTGGCAGCTGTTCGACGCCGCGCAGCTCACCCTGAGCGAAGCGCTCCGCGCGGCCGGCGACACCGCCTGGTGCATGGTCGCGCGCATCGTGCTCGCCTGGCTCTTCTTCATGCCGGCCGGCATCGTCCTCGTGCGCTATGCCGGCGGCGGCACGGTCGAGCTCATGCTGACGCTGACGGCGTACATCGCCGTGCTCGCCGTCACGTTCGGGCTCCGCTTCGCTTCCGGAGCCTGGCGCCGCATCACCCTCGTGGAACCGACGCCCGACTAGCGCTCATCTAGGTCTGCTCCAACCTCACGGTGGGGCGATCGCGGCGATGAGATCCTCGTAGCGGGTGTACGCGGCAAGCTTCGCCTTCGCTCGCGCGCAAGCGTCGGCACTCGCCATCCCGGTGGTTTCGGCGAGGAAGCACAGGTACTCGGCCACGTTCTTCGCGTACGCGAGGCGACCTTCCGCGCTCACCGCGTAGAAACGCGCCCGCTGCCGGTAACCCTGGGGCCCGTGGTCACCGAGCGCACGCCGATCCGCGCGACCTTCGGCCGCGAGCACGAAGAGAAAATTGTATTCGAACCAGAACATGTGCTCCGGGCTCGGCTGGAGCGCGTCGAGAGCCGCCCGGCAGGTTTCCGGGCTCGAGAACACGTCGCCCGGTAGCTTTTCCATCTCCAGCGCGTGCGTCACGAAGCGGCGCGCCATCGTTCGCTCGTCCGGGTTCTCGCTGAAGGCACTGGCGAGCGCCAGCTCGCGCGTGAAGCGGTACCAGTCCTTGAACAGCGCCTGGTCCGCAGGGTTCTTGGATGCCGCGAGGGCGCGCCCCATCTCATACGTGTAGCGGCCGCTCGTCTTGATCTCGAGGCGGCTCCCCGTCACGCGCCCGCAGAGCCGGTAGTTGTCCGCGGATTTACCGGACCCCGAGTGAAAACCAATCGCCACCCCGAACTCCTTGCAGACGTTCCAGGCGGCCGTCACTCGGCGCTCGAGCTCCGCGCCGTCGTCGAACGGGAAGTTCTTCTGAAAGCCGAAGGCCGGAGCAACGAAGTGCACGCGCAGGTCGAGCGCCTCGCACAGGCCGAGCATCGTCGCCAGCGTCGCCGGCGTGGTTAACCCGGGGAGCTCGTCGATCGACAGCTCACGAAAGTAGGCACGCCCAGCAGCGGTCGAGAACGCCTTGTTTCTCGCTTCCGTGTACAGGCGATCACGCTTTTGCATCTTGAGGATCGACGGCCAGACGCGCGCCACGAGCTCGGTGAACGCCGCCTCGTCGAGCGTGACGCCGGCGCGGGCAACCCGCTCGCGGACCCGTGCGAGCACCGCGGGTGGAACGTTGTTCTTGCACCAGGCCGCGGGATTTTCGACGGCTGCCGTCACCGAGAGCTCCGGCGAAAGATCGAAGGTGATGTAGCTCGCGAACAGGCATCCGGACACGAGCTCCGGCTCGCGCCGATCGAACTTTCCGCCGACCGGCTGGTGATCGGCATTGAAGCCCCACGCGATCCGGCGCCGGAAAAAGCCGGTCTTGAGCTTGGACAGGATCGCGCCGTGGCTCATGCCCTGCACGCTCTGGCCCTGATGGCCCTCGGGCACGTCGGCACCGATGAACGGAAACGGCACTCCCTCGAGTGCGCCCTTCAGCATCACGTCCACGTCGTAAACGAGCTCCCGCGGGATGCTGTTCTGGTTCGCGGTCATGCTGAGGGAAAGCTCCGCCATCGCCCACTCGACCGCCGGCCAGTGCAGCGTCGTGAAGCGCGCGCCGACGCCGAGACTCGAATGCGAAAGCGTTCCGGTCGCCGTGGGGAAGATGGTCGAGCTCGCGTCGTGCTCGAGCACCAGGTTCTTCATCCTCAGGAGGTTCTCGAACGTGGCCGGGAACGCGAAGCGCCCGCCGTCGAGCGCCACCCCGCCCTTGAGCAGTTCGAGCGGACGGGCACTCGAGTTGGGCTCGAGCACCCAGGCGTGGTCGCCGGCCGGGTTTTCGACCAGGTGGACCTCGCCGGCAGCGACGAAAAACCTGCTCGCCTCGTGCTCGAGCAGGCCCGTGCCCTTCTTGAGCTCACCGGCCAGCGCGTCCCAGTCGAGGCAGAAGTCGGGAGAAATACAGGGGTTTTCTCGAATTCGAAACCCGTTGGAGAGCAGGAATTCGTTGATTGTTGCCATGTGTCCTCGCCCTTAATGCGCGACGAGGGCCCGCGGATCAAAAAGCCGTGCGGTCGGCGCCTGGCCCGGCATTTTACCGGGTTTTGGGGTCTGGCGGGGTACGATGCTTCGGCATGGCGGGCGAGATCATCGAGGTCAACGGCATCGCCTACCGGCATTTCGACCACCCGCGCTATCGCTACATCCTCGCTCGAAGCTACGAAGTCACCATCGACATCCGGCGTCCGCTGAACCACGAGTACTTCTCGCTCAGCGAGACGGGCCTGCTGCGGGTGCGTGAACGCTACGCGTGGGACGGCGCGAGCGGCCCCGCCCCGGACGTGCCGTCGATCATGCGTGGCTCACTCGTTCACGACGTGGCGTACCAGAGCCTGCGCGAGCGCCTGCTTCCTCCCGATGACCGATTGCCCGCCGACGGCACGCTCTACAAAATGTGCGTGCAGGACGGCATGTGGTCCGTCTTCGCCAGGCTCGTGTACCTGGGCGTGCGCGTAGGCGGCGCCGCGGCCGCGACGCCGCGGTGAAGCGGCGAGCACGCCTCGTCACTTCTTCTTCCGTCCCGAGGGCGCCGGGGGCGGTGGCGGCGGTGGGTGGGGCGCCGGCATGGGCAAGTCGAGCGGCTCCATCCCGCCGTAGTTGGGGTGTGTCTTCGTGTAGGCCTCCTGCGCGTCCAGGAACGCGACAGCGGAAGCGCAGTCGGTCACGCAGTGGATCCCGATGCCGAAGGCGAGCTCCGGGTAGTGACGGAGCTTGTTGTTGATCGCGGCGAGCGAGAACCAGGACCCGCCCCCGCAAGCGATCTCCGTACCCGGCGGATGCTGGCAGGGTGCCCAGGGTACGCTGCGCTCAGTCACCATTCCGGGCGGCACGTTGACTTCGGGCATCACCGCGCCTTCCGGAGGCGCGGGCACCGTCAGCACCGGAACCTCGTCGGACCTGGAAAAGAATAGTTCCTTGGTGGCGCGCGCTCCGAGTCCATCGGGTGCGAATGCCCGGTCCAGGCTCCCAAACGAAGCAAAGTGCGTCAGCGAGACCTTGTACTCGGCTTCGCTGCGCGACAGCCGCGTCCTCCGCACGAAGTCAGACGCTTTGGCGTGACTCTCGACCGTGTACACGTCGAAGCTCGGCGTGGCCGGCAACGAGCTCTCCGCCTCGACGCGCAGTCGATTCACGCCAGGCGCGGCCTCCCAGGAAAATTCCGATCGGTCCGTCAGCGGTGGACCGAAGCTCCGCTCGCGGCGAGCGCTGGCCGCCTTCGCCGCTTCGGGCGAGATGCTGGGCACGAGCAGGCGCGGTGGGTCGTCGAGCGAAAGCAGCACGGTGTCGTTCGGTCCGACGCCGCAACGTTGAGCCATCGCCTTCGTATCGTGCACGCGCAGGCACAGTGTGCGTGGCTCGTTCGCGGGCCCGGGCTCGAGCCCGACGATCCCGTAGTCGAACGCGCCGTCTCGCGAGACGAGCGGTCCGTAGATCACGCTCCCGTATTTTCCGAAGATCCAGCGATAATCGCGGTAGAGGTCCGAGCCCACGGGTGGCGCCTGCGCGATGCGCCCTCCCCACGTGCCCCTTACCCGCAGGACCGGCGTCGCCGCGAGCGTCACCGTGACCCTTGCCTCACGCCCCGCTTCGAGCTGGAGCGGCACACGCGCCATCGCGGCGGGCTGGAGTAGCTCGCCCGGCGCGAGCTCGGCGTACGACTTATTCGGATAGTACCGCCGTAGAACCACGAGCTCCGCTTGGAGCTTTGGTCCACCGTCCCACCCGACGCGGATGGGCCCGGTCTCCGCACCGTCACTGCCGCCTCGCAGCGTTTCGAGCTTCATCGCCGGGCCGCGGACCTGAATCACGAGCGAATCACGATCGAGCGGCCACGTCCCTCCCTCGACCTTCACGAAGAGCTGCGCAGCATGCCGTTCTCGCCCCATGGTTTTGTAGTCGAGGGCTCGATGCGAAAACACCGGATCGCGCCGCGACATGCCGCGATAGAGCGACACCCACGATCCGTCCTCGTCGCTCACGAACGCGTCGTACGTCGCGGCGACGTCCTCGATCGAGAAGCGCCCCGCTTCATCCGTCACCGCGCGCTTCCCGGAAATCTCGACCACGCGTCCCGCGAGCGGCCAGTGCTCCCATTCGTGCACGACCACGCCCGAGACCGTCGAATCCGGGGTCGCGGGCGGAGAACGCGTCATGCCCCCCGGCGGCGGCTGCTTCGAGCCACCGCAGCCGAGCAGCACGAGAGCGAGACCGCCGGCGCGCACCACGCGTCCGGGGGTTCGCGGATGAAAAACCCGTGCCATCGCGCCTCGCCGGCATTTTACCGGATTTTTAGCCGGTGACCGCGTCACCTTGCAGGCGCCAAAGGGGCCGGGGTACGCGTCCACGGCGTGAACGAACCACGAGCGATGTGCGGGGGCTGCCAGCGACCGGTCTCGGTCTGCCTGTGCCCGCACCTTTCGCGCATCCGGGCCGACACGCGGGTGGTCGTCCTTCAGCACCCCCGGGAGGCCACGGTGCCGATCGGAACGGTTCGCCTGCTGGAGCTCGGGCTCGAAAAGATCGAGCGCCACGTGGGAGTGAGCTTCGGCGACGAGAGCCCCGCCGTCCGCTCGCTCCTCGCAGCGAAGGCTCCAGCGATCCTGCTCTTCCCGGGGCCCGGCGCCCGCGATCTCGCCGAGGAGCCGCCCGAGCTCCCGGTGACCCTCGTCACCATCGACGGCACCTGGTGGCAAGCGCAGAAAATCCTCAAGCGAAGCCCCTACCTCGCGCAGCTACCCCGCTACTCGCTCACGCCGAAAGAGCCGAGCCGGTACCGCATCCGGCGCGAGCCAGCGCGAGACTGCGTGTCGACGATTGAAGCCGTGGTCCAAGCACTCGGTCTGCTCGAAGGCGACGCGAGCCCGTTCTCGAAGCTCCTCGCGCCGTTCGAGGCGCTGGTCGAGCACCAGCTGCGCTTCGCCCGCGAAACGGCCGTGCGACGACACCTCAAGCGCCTTGGTCCCGCGCGTCGGCCCCCCGCAATCCGCTTGCTCGCCGAGCGCCGGGCGGATCTCGTGGTCGGCTACGGGGAGGCCAACGCCTGGCCGCGTGGCACCCCGCTCGGAGCGACGCCCGAGATCGTGCACTGGGCAGCCGAGCGACCCGCGACCGGCGAGCGTTTCGAGGCCTTCATCGCACCGCGGAGGCCCTTTGCGCCGAACTTCACCCACCACACCGGCATCGCGCCCGAGCGCGTCACGGGCGGCGAGCCGTGGGCGGCGTTCGCCGAGCGCTGGGCGGCATTCCTGCGGCCGAACGATCTGCTCTGTGGCTGGGGCTGGTACGCGTCCGAGGCGCTGCGAGCGGAGGGCGCCGCACTACCTGAGCGAATGGATCTGCGGGTCGTGGCGATGAACAAGCTCAAGCGCCGCCCGTCCGACGTGACGGGCTGTGCCGCGCTGCTCGGCGAGCCGGTCGACGAGCCTTGGGTAGCAGGCCGGACCGGGCTCCGCCTGGCGGGCCTCAGCGCGGTCCTGCGCGGATTGATTCAGCCGCCCTGACGGCGCTGGAAGGCGGGCACGTCCCACTCGGCGTCGGGATCGAGCGCCGACGGGAAGGTGATGCGATCGCGGAGGACGGGCAGGCCCATCTGCGAGTCGCGGCCGCCGGCGGCGTGCTGCGCGGGCGACGGGCGGCGCGTCGAGAAGGCGGGCATCGGGTCGCGCGATGACGGCGCCGCGGATCGCGGCGTCAGGCTCTCGCGGAGGGAGGTCGAGCTCTTCCGCACTTCCCGCGCGATCTCGGCCGGGATTTCCTCCTGAGCGGCATTGAAGCCGGTGGCGATAACCGTCACCTTGAGTGCCTCGCCCATGCTCTCGTCGATGCTGGCACCGAAGATGATGTTCGCATCCTCGTGCGCCTGCTCCTGAACGAGCGATGCGGCCTCCTGGATTTCCTTCATCTTCATGTCGTGCCCGCCGACGACGTTGATCAGGACGCCGGTCGCGCCCAGGACCGAGATGTCGTCGAGGAGCGGCGAATGGATCGCCTGCTCGGCCGCGAGACGAGCTCGGCCCTCGCCCTTGGCGCAACCGGTGCCCATCAGCGCGCGGCCGTTGCCGGCCATCACCGTGCGCACGTCGGCGAAGTCAACGTTGACGATGCCGTCGAGGGTGATGAGGTCGCTGATGCCCTTCACGGCCTGGAACAGCACCTCGTCCGCCTTGCGGAAGGCGTCCACGAAGGTGAGCTCGTCGTCCGCCAGCGTCATCAGTTTCTCGTTCGGGATCGTGATCAGCGTATCGACGTGCTCGCCGAGCGAAAGGATGCCCTGCTCGGCACGCCGCGCTCGCAGCTTGCCCTCGAAGGCGAACGGCTTGGTGACGACGCCGACGGTGAGAGCGCCGGCTTCTCGCGCCAGCTGCGCGACGATCGGCGCCGCGCCGGTGCCCGTGCCGCCGCCCATGCCGGCGGTCACGAAGACCATGTCCGCGCCCATGACGATCTCCTTGAGCCGGTTCACGTCCTCGAGCGCCGCCTTGCGGCCGCGTTCGGGGTCGGCACCCGCACCGAGGCCTCGCGTCACGCTCTGACCGATCGCGATCTTCTCGACCGCGGCGTTCGAGCTCAGCGCCTGAGCGTCGGTGTTGATGCTGATGAACTCGACGCCCTCGAGCCCGAAGTGGATCATCGTGTTGATCGCGTTGCCACCGGAGCCGCCGACGCCGATCACTTTGATGCGGGCGTTGTAGGCGTGGGATTCTTCTGCGAATTCGATTGAAAAGCTCATGATCTCGCCTTCGTGATGCCGCCTAGAACGCGGCGCGTACCCACTCCCAAATCTTGGTTCCTTTGCGAGCCTCGAGCACACGCTCTCGGGGCTCCACGGTTCGATGCTCCTCCACCCGCGCCGCGTGCTCGATGAGCTCCGCTGCTCCATAGCGCACCAGCCCGACGCCGGTCGCGTACTGCGGACCCTGCACGAGCTGGAAGATACCCTTCACACCCACCGGAAAACCGAGCCGGACAGGCATGCCCAGGATTTCCTGGGCGCATTCGACCATGCCCTCCATCAGCGCCGCGCCGCCGGTGAGCACGCAGCCCGAGCTCACCTGCTCGAGCAGTCCCGTTTCCTCGATGCGGCGCCGGGCCTCGTGGAAGATTTCCTCGACGCGCGGTTCGATGATGTCGCTGAGCAGGCGGCGGGCGACCCGGCGCGGCGCGTGTCCGCCGACGCCCGGCACCTCGATCTCCTCGTCGTCGGCGATCATCCGGCCGAGCGCGCAGCCGTAGTTGCGCTTGAGCCGCTCCGCCTCGGCGACGGGGGTGCGGAGGCCCGCGGCCACGTCGAGCGTGATGTTGTTGCCGCCGGCCGGGATCACGCTCGTGTGCGCGATGCCGCCGTCGGCGAACAGGAGCAGGTCGGTGGTACCGCCGCCGACGTCGATGACGGCGACGCCGATTTCTTTTTCGTCCTCGCTCAATACCGCGTCGGCGCTGGCCAGCGGCTCGAGCACGATGTCGGCGACGCTGAGGTCGCAGCGCTCGACGCAGCGGACGACGTTCTGGATGCACGAGGTGGCTGCCGTCACCAGGTTCACCCGAACCTGGAGGCGCACCCCGCTCATGCCGATCGGGTCGTGGATGCCGTCCTGGTTGTCGACCACGTACTCGCGCGGCAGTGCGTGCAGGATCATGCGGTCGGCATCGACCGGGATCGCGCGGGCACCTTCCAGCACTCGCTCGAGATCGGCGCGCGTCACCTCGCGCCCGGAGATGGCGCACACACCGTCCGACACCTGGCAGCGGATGTGGCTGCCGGCCACGCCGACGTACACGGTTTCGATCTCGACACCGGCCATCGTCTGGGCGGCGTCCACGGCTTCGCGGATGCTGCGCACGGTCTGGTCGATGTTGGAGACGACACCCTTGCGCAATCCGCGGCACGGGACGTTGCCGACGCCGAGGATCGTGATGCCCTCGTTGTCGACCTCGCCGACGACGGCGGAAACCTTGGTGGTACCGAGGTCGAGGCCGACCACGATACCGCCTTCTGCGGGGGTGGATTTCATGTCCAGGCGTTCCATCGAGGCTGCTTTCGGAGACTCGGGCGACCCTGCCCTACCGATTCTTCCGGGGCCAACTTTCCGCGCGTGATGTTGAGGGGTTCCATGCGAAACGCTCACCGCATTCGGACCACCACCCGCTCGGGGTGGGCGTCGTTGTCGAGGAACACGATCCCCGGGGCGCGACCCTTCCTCGCGAGCTCGCCGATCACGCGCTCGGCCATGGCGAGCTTTCGGGCGTAGGGCGGCCGCCCGAGCTCGAGGGTGATGCCGGATTTCCCGACGGTGAGGACGGCGTCCCCGCTGGCGCCGAGCGCGACCTCCTGGGCCGGGTGGGCGCGGGACGTCGAGAGGCGCTCATACTGGCGGACGAGGTCGGCCCCCGTCTTCAGCCGCTCGACCGACCCAGCCCGGTCGCGGGCGAGGGCCTGCGCGGAAACGCCAGTCAGCACGGGAAGGTCGAGCGGCTCATCGGCCCGGAGCTCGGTGAACGGCTCCCCTTCCTTGGTCACGAGAAAGGGTCGATCGCCCAGGATGGCGACCGCAAACGCCTCACGCTCGGTCAGGTCCACGCGGAGCGTTCCCGGGAGCTCGCGAGTCACCCGCGCCGAGCTCACCCAGGGGTCCTTGAGCAGCTTCTCTTCCGCCTCGCGGGTGTCGAAGGCAAAGAGGTTCTTGCCCGTCTCCACGCCCGCGGCGACGCGCACTTTGTCCGGCGTCATCCGGCGACCACCGGTCACTTCGACCCGTTCGATGGCGAAGCGGTGAGTCGTGAGCGCGTAGCGATGCAGGCTGTAGGCGACCGCCGAGGACGACACGACGACCACGGCGAGCCCGACCAGGAGCTTCGCCGCGAGAACCACGCGCTCGAGCGCGCCCAGCGCGGGGGCGGGGGTGCTCGCGGCGCTCGCCCGGACGCCGGCCTTGGGCGGGGCCGGGCTTTCGCCGACCGCAACGTCCTCGGGCGGGGCAGAGACGGTAGCGCCGTGCACGCTCGGATTCTTCGCCCTCATGGCTCGACTCCTGCGCGAGACTCGAGCTCCTTGGCGATGCCGGGCAAGATCTTGTTGATGTCACCGGCACCGAGCGCGATGACGACGTCGCCCGGGGCCGCGACCTTGGCGATGCGCCGGACGAGCTCGGCGCGGTCCGACACGTATTCGACGGCGTGGTGGCCGTGGCGCGCAACGGCGTCCGAAAGCCGCTCGGAGCTGACGCCGTCGATTGGCTTTTCCCCGGCCGCGTAGATGTCGGCCAGGAAGAGCACGTCGGCGTCGTTGAACGCGCGCGTGAAGTCGTCGAACAAGAGCTTCGTTCGCGAGTAGCGGTGGGGCTGAAAGGCGACGATCACGCGGCCCGAATAGGCTCCCCGTGCCGCCGACAGCGTCGCTTCGACTTCGGCCGGGTGGTGCCCGTAGTCGTCGACCAGGTCGATTCCGCCCTCACGCGCGACGATCGAGAAGCGGCGCGCGACGCCGTTGAACGACGACAGCGCCTGCTTGGTCACGTCGAGCGGAACCTCGAGCTCGTCCGCGACGGCGATCGCCGCCAGCGTGTTCTGCACGTTGTGCTTGCCGGGCATGTGCAGCACGAACTCGCCGAGCGGCTCGCTCCGCCGGTAGGCGACGAAGGTCGAGGTGAGCCCCTGGTGGCTGATGGCGCGCGCGTGATAGTCGGCCTGCGGCGAGAGGCCGTACGTCACGTGTCGGCGCCCGACGCGCGGCAAGAGCTCCTGCACGTGCGGGTGGTCGAGGCAGAGCACGGCCAGCCCGTAGAACGGAACTTTCTCGATGAATTCGACGAAGGCGTCCTTCAGCACCTCGTGCGTGCCGTAGAAGTCGAGGTGTTCGGGGTCGATGTTGGTGACGACGGCGATCGTCGGCGTGAGGCGGAGGAACGAGCCGTCGCTTTCGTCCGCCTCGGCCACCAGGAGATCGCCGGCACCGAGCCGCGCGTTGCTGCCGAGCGCCGCCATGCGACCACCGACGACGACCGTCGGGTCGAAGCCCGCGGTGCGAAGGATGGTGGCGACGAGCGACGTCGTGGTCGTCTTGCCGTGGGAACCGGCGATGGCGATCCCGTATTTCACCCGCATCAACTCGGCGAGCATCTCGGCGCGGGCGATCACCGGCACGCCGAGCGCCCGGGCCTCGAGCACCTCGGGGTTGTCGGCGCTGACGGCGCTCGAAACGACGACCACGTCCGCGCCGTGAACGTTTTCTTTTCGGTGTCCGACGTCCACGCGGACACCGAGCCGGACGAGCGCCCGCGTGTTCTCGCCCTCCCGCAGATCGGAGCCCGACACGTCGAACTCCAGCGTGCGCAAGATCTCGGCGAGGCCGCTCATGCCGATGCCGCCGACACCGATGAAATGCACGTGGCGCACGCGACCGCGAAACATCAGTCGGCCTCCAGCGCCACCAGCGGCGAGCGCTCCGTGTTCGGCTCGTGGACGGCGTGCCTTCGGTCGCCTTCGGTCACCGGCTCGGTGAGACCGACCAGCGACAAGAGATCGCGAGCGATCGCTTGCGCCGCCTCGGGCCGACCGGCGCCGCGGGAGGCGGCCGCCATCGACAAGAGCAACGTCCGATCGCGGACCAGAGTGTCGATTTCGCGCGCCAGGCGGGCGGGATCGGCGTCGCGATTCAGCACCACTCGCGCGGCCCCCACCCGCACCAGGGAATCGGCATTGACGCGCTGGTGATCCCCGGCGGCGTACGGATACGGGACGAGAAGGCCGGGCCGACCCACCGCGCACATCTCGCTCACCGCGCCGGCACCGGACCGGCCGACCACGAGTTCGGCGGCGGCGAGCGCAGCCGGCATGTCGTCGATGAACGGGACGACCGTCACGTGCGGTACGCCGAGTTCGGCGTAGAGCCCGCGCACCGCGGCTTCGGCGGCGGCGCCTGCCTGATGCACGACCTCGACCCGCCCGCCGAGCGTCGCGAGCGCACGCGGCATCGCGTCGTTCAGCGCCTTGGCACCCTGGCTGCCGCCGAGCACGAGCAGGCGCACGCGCTCCGCACCGGGCGGCGGCGGAACGGGAGCGAAGCCGGGCCTGAGGGGTACACCGGCCCTGAGGATCCGGTCCGGCCGAAAGTGGCGCTCGGCCTCGGGGAACGCGAGGTAGGCGCGGCCGGCAAGCGGTGCGACGAGCCGATTCGCAAGCCCGATCACGCTGTTCGGCTCGAGCAACGCGAGCGGCACCCCGAGCGACCAGGCGGCGAGCGACGCCGGCCCGGCCGCATAACCGCCTACCGACAGGACCGCTGCGGGCGCCACGCGGCGCACGAGCGCCCGGGCTTCCGGCACGGCGCCGAGCGCGCGCCGAACCCCGCGCAAGAACCCGAGCACGCCCCCACCGCGGAGCGGCAGGATGCGCATCAACTCGAGCTCGTAGCCGGCCTTCGGGACAGCCCGCGCCTCGAGCCCGCGTTCGGTGCCGACGAAGACGATGCGGACCGCGGGCGCCATCGCCCGCACGGCTTCCGCGACGGCGATCAACGGGTAGACGTGACCACCGGTGCCACCGCCGGCGAACAGAAGCGTCGCACGGGTCATGCCGGCACCTCACCCGACCGCGGTCGCCGGCGCGCAGTCGCGGTTTCGTCGGCGAAATTGGCCTGCGTGAGCAGCACGGCGCTCGCTTCCGGCGCCGGCCCGTCGGGCGTGACGCGGGTGTTCGCTGCGGTCGTCCGGCCGCGCGACACCGCGAGCAAGATGCCCATCGCCGCCGAGCTCACGAGCAGCGACGACCCGCCGTAGCTCACGAACGGCAAGGTGAGGCCCTTGGTCGGCAGCATCGCCATCGCGACGGCCAGGTTCACCAGCGCCTGGGCGCCGAACAAGACCGAAACCCCGAACGCGATGTACGCGCCGTACTCGTCTTCCGCCGAGAGCGCCGCCTTCACCCCGCGAGCGACGATCGTCAGGTACACCCCCGAAAGCGCGACGATGCCCACGAACCCGAGCTCCTCGCCGATGATGGCGGACACGAAGTCGGTGTGCGCCTCCGGCAGGTACAGGACCTGGAGCCCGCGCCCGATCCCCTGACCGAACCAGCCACCCGAACCGAAGCTCATCACCGACTGAAACGGCTGGTAGGCGAGGTCCTGCCGGTGCTCGCTCATGTTGAACCACGCGAGCATGCGCTCCCAGCGGTAGCTCGTGAACCGGACCGCCCAGGCCGCAAAGACCGCACCGAGCATGCCTGCGCCGAGCAGGTAGCCGAGCCGCGCGCCGGCCACGAAAAGGAGCGCGAAGGTGAGGAACAACAGCACCACGGCGCCGCCGAAGTCGGGCTGCTTCAGGCACAGGAGCATCAAGAAGCCGGCCATCATGAAATGCGGCAACATGCCGATCGAGAAGCTTTTCATGCGCTCGCGCTTCTTCTCGAGCGAGTAGGCGAGCCACAGGATCAGCGCGAGCTTGGCGGCTTCGGACGGTTGAATGTGTACCGGCCCAATCGCGAGCCAGCGCGCGGCACCGCCGCCGGTGTGACCGAAGCCGGTGACACTCAAGATCATCAGGCCGGTCACCACACCGAGGATCGGGTAGGTGAACGGGCGCAGCCGGTGGTAGTCGATGCGCGACACGGCGAGCATGACGAAGAGGCCACCGGCCGCGTAAATCGCCTGCCGCAACACGAAATGCTGCGGGTTTCGGAAGGTGGTCGTCGCCTCGACCGCGCTCGCCGAGTACACCATCACCACGCCGAAGCCGAGCAGGAGGATGGCTGCCGCCGCCAGCACGACGTCGAGAGAGCCCAAGCGGCGCGGCGACGAGAGCAGCGATTGTACCGACTTCATGCGGGCTCCTTTGCGAGCCGCTGGACCGCGGCGGAGAAGCGCTCGCCGCGCTCGGCGTAGCTCTTGAACATGTCGAAACTCGAGCAGGCCGGGCTCAGGAGCACGGCGTCGCCGGGCTGTGCGAGTGCAAAGGCGCGCGAGACCGCTTCTTCGATGCTCGCGGCGTGCTCGACCGGCAGGGCGCCCCCGATCGCGTCGAAGAGTCTCGGAGCCGCCTCGCCGAGCAGCACGACCGCACGACCGCGCTCGCGCAGCGCGTCCACGAGCGGCGCGTAGGAGCCATGCTTGTCCCGCCCACCGGCGATGAGCACACCCTTGTCCTCGCTGAGCCCGGAGAGCGCCGTCACCGCCGCCCCCACGTTGGTCCCCTTCGAGTCGTCGTAGAAGCGCACGCCGGAAAGCTCGCGGACGAGCGCCATGCGGTGAGGCAGCGGCTCGAATTCCGCGAGCCCGTCGCGGACGGCCTCCACCGCCACGCCGAGAGCGCGCGCCGCTGCGATCGCCGCCGCGGCGTTGTCGTGATTGTGACGGCCGTGCAAGCGCGACGAGCGAAGGTCGAAAAGCTCACCGCTCTCGGCTTCGATCACCATGGCGTCGTCGACCACGTAGTCGCCGCCGCTGCCGAACGTCATGATGTCGCCCCGGCCTCGTCGAGCTTGCTCTTCCGTCGTCGCGTCACCGAATGGTACGAGCGCGACGTCGCCGGGCTCCTGGTTCACGAAAGCGTTGCCCTTGGCTTCGGCATAGGCGGTGAAGCTCGGGTACCGATCGAGGTGATCCTCGGTGATGTTGAGGAGCACACTCACTTTCGGGTGAAGCTGGGGCGCACGCTCGAGCTGAAAACTCGATACTTCCAGCACCACGGCGTCGTACGGCCCTTGGACCGCCTCGGCGGCCGGCGTTCCGAGATTGCCGCCGACGAAAACGTGGCGCCCGCCGGCGCGCACGAGATCGCCGACCAGCGTCGTGGTGGTGCTCTTGCCGTTCGTACCGCCGACGACGACGAGCGGCGCCGTGACGAAGCGGCAGGCGAACTCGAGCTCCCCGATCACTTCGACGCCGCCGAGCGCGGCCTGTTCGAGCTCGGCCAGGGGCGGTACGCCGGGCGAGACGACGACGAGATCGGCTTTCTCGAAAGCGACGCCCCCGTGGCCACCCGTGACGAGCTCGATCGGAATTTCCCGCGCCGCGGGCGAGAGCTTTTCGAGCGGGGCGCGATCCGTTCCGACGACGTTCGCGCCGCGCGCGAGACCGAGGCGCGCGGCAGCGAGGCCGCTTTCGCCGAGGCCGACGACGATCATGCGCTTGCCGGTAAGGTCCATGGTCATCGGAGCTTCAGCGAAGACATCGCGACGAGCGCGAGCAGGATGGTGATGATCCAGAACCGAACGATGATGCGAGGCTCCGGCCAGCCCTTCTTTTCGAAGTGGTGGTGGATGGGCGCCATCAAGAACACGCGCTTCTTGAACAGCTTGAAGGAAACCACCTGGGTGACGACGCTCGCCGCCTCCACCACGAAGATACCGCCGAGGATCAGGCTCAAGAGCTCGGTCTTGGTGAACACCGCCAGCATGCCGAGCCCACCGCCGAGCGCCAGTGACCCGACGTCCCCCATGAAGACCTGGGCCGGGTACGTGTTGTACCAAAGGAAGCCGATACCGGCACCGACCACCGCCGCGCCGTACACGGTGAGCTCTGCCATCTCGGGGAAGCCGGCGACATCGAGGTACGTCGCGAGCGGGCGACCGAAGAGCACTGACCCGGCAACGTACGCCCACAGCGAATAGGTGCCTGCATTGACGATGACGGGGCCAATCGCGAGACCGTCGAGCCCATCCGTGAGGTTCACCGCGTTGCTGGTCGCGACCACCACGAACAGCGCGAACACCGCATACACCAGGAGCGGCAACTCGAAAGGGTGCTTCTCGAAGGCAACGAACGGAATCGCGAGCCGTCCTCGGACCTCGAGCCACTGCGCCGGCAGCCCCTCGGTGGTGAGGAACAGGACCGCGATCGCCAGCCCGCCGATCACGATCTGACCGAGCAATTTGTAGCGACCGGGCAGCCCCCGCGTGTTCGAGCCCTGGATCTTCAGCCGATCGTCGAGGTAACCGACGGCGCCGTAGCCGGCGGTGACCGACGCCGTGGCGAGCACGAACAGATTCCGCACGTCGGCCCACAGCATGGTGGGAACCAGCACGCTGAGCAGGATCAGCGCGCCACCCATCGTCGGCGTGCCGCGCTTGGAAAGGTGACTCTCGGGGCCCTCCTCGCGAATGATCTGACTGATCTGCTTGCCGCGGAGCTTGGAGATGAACCAGGGCGCGACCAGGAACGAGACGATCATCGCCGTCAGCGCCGACATGATCGCCCTGAACGAGGTGTACCGGAGCACGTTGAGCCAGCCGAGGCCGGGCAGATCGTGGAACGGGAAGAGCAGCTCGTAGATCACGCGGCACCTCGCTCGAGGAGCCCCTCGACCACGCGTTCCGCCCGGACGCCGCGCGACGCCTTCACCAGCACCACGTCGCCCGGCTGCACGCGCTCCCGCGCCGCGACCAGGGCGGCCTCGGCGTCCACGGCGAAACAGGCATCGATCCCGGCCGCCTGCGCCGGATCGATGAACAGCCGCGCGTCGCCGCCGACGGCGATCAGCAGCGCCGCGCCGCTCGCGCCGATCTGGGCGCCCAGCCGGCTGTGTTCGCGGGCCGCCACCGGGCCTAGCTCGCGCATCTCGCCGAGCACCAAGACCAGGCGCGCCTGCCGGCTGTCGGCGACCTCGCGTGCCGCCCTGAGTGAGGCAAGCGCGCTCGCGGGGTTCGCGTTGTACGCGTCGTCGAGCACGACCGTGCCGTCACGAAGTTCGTGGGCCTCGAGCCGACCCGGCTCACCCGCCCGTCCGAGCGCCTCGGCAAGCCGCGTCGCCTCCGGCAGCGTCGCCCCGACCGCATCCAGCACGGCGAGCGCGGCGAGCGCGGCGTACGCGCCGGCTTCGCCGAGCAGCGGCAGCGTGAGCGACAGGCGACCGAAACGACCGGTCACGTCCAGACGCTGGTGTCCGACGCCGGTCACCTCGCGCGCGACGCCACGCACCGTGCTCTCCGGGCCGAAGCCGTAGGTGACGCGCTGCGCGGCGTCGGAACGGCCGAGCTGCCGCAGGACGCGCGGATCGTCGCCGTTGCCGATCGCGACGCCACGGCTGCCGAGCCCGGCGAAAACTCCCGCTTCCTCGCGCTCGATGCCGTCGATGTCGCCGAGTCCTTCCGTGTGCTCGATGCCGATCAGCGTGAGGACGGCCACGTCGGGGCGCGTGATCGCAACCAGCATCGGCACCTCGCCCACGCGGTTGGTCCCGAGCTCGACGACCGCGAACCGGTGCTCCGGGCGCAGCCCGAGCAGCACCAGCGGGACGCCGATGCGATTGTTGAGGTTGCCGATCGTCTGGTGGACGGCGCCGGGTGCTTCGAGCCCGAGCGCCGCGCCGATCGCGCTCCGCGTGGTGGTCTTGCCGGCCGAGCCCGCGACGGCAACCACGCGCGCCGGGCTTCGACGGCGATGTGCGGCAGCGAGCGCGCCGAGCGCGTCGAGCGCCGACGGAACCCTGACCACCGGCACGCCGGCTCCCGGAACGTCCCGTTCGGCGATGGCAAGGACGGCACCGGCGCCCGCCGCGGCAGCCACATGATCGTGGCCGTCGAAGCGCTCGCCGGTGAGCGCGACGAAGACGGAACCGCGATCGAGACGCCGGCTGTCGGTGGCCACGCCCGCGACGCGGAGGCCCGGTGCCGGCGTCGGACCGGAGCTCGACACCACGCCGCCGGTGAGCGCCACGATCTCGTCGAGACTGAACGCCGCGGTATTTTTCGGGAGCTCGGTCGCCATCAGGCCTGCCCCCGCTGACGGCGCACGACGAGCGCCTTCCGCGCGACGACGCGATCGTCGAACGCGCGCCGCTCGCTGCCGATGATCTGGTACGTCTCGTGACCCTTGCCGGCAACGAGCACCGTCGCACCCGGCGCCGCCTCGTCGATGGCGAGCTCGATCGCCCGTTCGCGGTCGAGCTCGACGACGGCGCGCGCGGTCCCCTGACCGAGCCCGGGTTCGATATCGCGGACGATGGCGGCCGGATCTTCGCTGCGCGGGTTGTCGCTGGTCACGACCACGCGATCGGCACCGCGGGCGGCCGCTGCGCCCATCAACGGGCGCTTCTTGGGGTCGCGGTCACCACCGCAGCCGAAGACGCAGACGAGCTCACCCGCGGTGACGCGACGAAGGGTCGCGAGCACCCGCTCGAGCGCGTCCGGCGTGTGCGCGTAGTCGACCAGAACACGCACCGGGTCGATGTCCTCGTCGCAGCGTTCGAGCCGGCCCGGCACCTGCGGCGCCGCCGTGAGTGCGTCGGCCGCCAGATCCGGCTCGAACCCGAGCGCGATCAGGACGCCGAGCGCGGTCGAAAGGTTTTCGAGGTTGTGTTCACCGAGCAAGCGCGAGCGAAGCGTCACTTCGCCTCCGGCGGGCGTGGCGACGCGTGCGGTGATCCCGCGGACGTCGAGCGCCGCCTCGAGCACGCGGAGCGTCGCCGCGGGCGAGCGACCGGTCGTGATCAGCGGTCCACGATGCCGTTCGGCGAGCGCCGCGCCGAACGCGTCGTCGACGTTGATGACGGCACTCTGGGGTCGAAGGTCGGCAAACAGGCGCGCCTTGGCCGCCCCGTATTCGGCCATCGAAGGATAAAAATCGAGGTGGTCCTGGCTCAGGTTCGTGAACGCGGCGACCCGGAATGAAAGCGCGTCGACGCGCGACAACGAAAGCGCGTGGCTCGAAACCTCCATCACGAAGTGGGTGCCACCACGGTTCACGACCGAGGCGAGCGTCCGCGAGACGTCGTCGGCTTCTGGCGTGGTCAGCGACCCCTCGTCCTTTTGGTCACCGAAGGCGAAGCCGAGCGTGCCCAGGCGGCCGGGACGGGCGCCGAGTGTCCGGAGTGCGTGCTCGATCAGCGCGGTGGTCGTCGTCTTGCCGTTCGTTCCGGTGACACCGACCAGGGCGAGCGACCTGCTCGGGTGGCCGTACACGCATTCCGCGGCGACGCCGATCGCGCGCCGGCTGTCGCTGACGCGGAGCACGGGAACGGACGCAGCCGGAAGATCTCTGCCGCGCTCGGCAAGGACCGCAACGGCGCCGCGCGCCACCGCGTCGGCGACGAAGGCCGCCCCGTCGAGGCGCCCGCCCGTCCGCGCACAAAACAGGTCTCCCGGGCGGATCGCCCGCGAGTCCTGGCGCACGCCCCTGACGCGCACGCCCGCGTTGCCCTCGAGTTCGGGCGCGAACAGGGTGAGCTCTTTCGCCAGCTCGGCGAGGCTCACGGCAGGATCTTCGGGAAGCGACATCGTGGTGCCGTTCATGACGCGGGCTCGAAGACGAGGAACAGCTCCTGCCCCTTGTCGACCACCGAGCCCGGCACCGGCGTCTGGCTCACCAGGAGTCCGCTGCCCGAGAGACGCGGCGTGACGCCGAGCTCGAACGAGCGCCTGAGCGCCTCGCGCGTGGGAACACCGGTCAGGTCCGGGACGCGCACGCGCCCGGCGGGCACCGGACCGTTCGACGCCACCCCCTCTTGCACGGGCGGCGCTTTCCCCTGTGCGCGCCGGATCGCTTCCATCGCCGCGTTCGCCGGATCCGGGCTCCGCGCGAGCTCGGTCACGTCCGCGTGCGACGTTCCGCGCGGCACCAGCCCGCGGAGCTTCAGGCTCGCCTGGGCCACACGGCGGAACACGGGCGCCGCGACGGCACCGCCGGCATGCTCGACCATCGGTTCGTCGATCGTGACGGCGATGGCGACGACGGGCTTTTCGGCGGGCACGTAGCCGACGAACGACGCGATGTACCGGTCGAGCGAATAGCGCGCGCTGCCGGGATCCGCCTTCTGCGCGGTCGCGGTCTTGCCGGCGACACGGTAGCCGTCGATCGCCGCCTCGGTGCCGGTCCCCTCGCCTTCGGTCACGGCGACCAGGAGCTCGGAAAGCGTGCGGGCGACGTGCGCCGGCACCACGCGCCGCCGAACGCGCGGCGACGCCTCGCGCACGATCTCGCCGTCGGCCGTGGTGACGCGTTTCACGAGCACCGGCTCGAGCAACTCACCACCGTTCGCGAGCGCGGCCGTCGCCATCGCGAGCTGCACGTTGGTGACACCGACGCCCTGACCGAAGGCGGCGGACGCCGTTTCGACCTGCACCCAAGGCCGACCCTTCGGCCGCAGCGTACCGCTCGATTCGCCCGGCAACGGCAGGCCCGTGGGTTCGCCGAAGCCGAAGCGGCGCAGAGCCTCGTACAGCCGATCACCACCGAGCCCGAGCCCGATCTTGGCGGCGCAGATGTTCGACGACAGCGCGAGCACCTGCGCGATCGTCAGCCACTCCGACGGATGGGTGTCGCGGATGACGACGTTGTCGACCGGCATGACGCCCTTTTCGCAGTAGATCTTCTCGGTCGGCTGGATATTGCCCGCGCCGAGCGCCGCCGCCACCGTGAAGATCTTGGCGGTGGAGCCGGGTTCGAACACGTCGCTCGTCGGGCGCAGACGCCGCGCATCCGGGTCACTGTCCGTGTAGTCGTTGGGGTTGAAGAGCGGAAAGCTCGCCAGCGCGAGGATTTCGCCGCTCGTCGGATCGACGACGACGACCGAGCCTCCGCGCGCCTCGAACGTACGCACGGCGGCCGCGAGCTCGTGCTCGGCCAGGTACTGGAGCCCCTGGTCGATGCTGAGCGTCACGCTGTGACCGGCGAGCGCCCGCTCGTCCTCCACGCCCTCGGAGAAGAGGAGCCGGCCCGAACGATCGCGCAAGCCGCGGAGTTCCTCGACCCGACCGGAGAGGTCGTCGTTCAGCGAGTGTTCGAGACCGTCCTTCCCCTCGCCGTCCGGAGCCACGAAGCCGAGGAGCGGCCCACCGAGCTCGCGCCGTGGGTAGTAGCGCCGGCCCTCGCCCTCGACGACGAGGCCACGGAGCGCTCCCTTACCGCCTTCGCCCAGCGCGAGGCGCCGGACCCCCTCGGCTTCTTCGACCGTGATCTGGCGCTTCAGCCAGCTGAAACGGCGCTTGGCGAGGATCTTCTTCTCCACCAGCGCCGGATCGATCGAGAGCACGGCACCGATACGGTTCGAGGCGTCGCGCGCAACGAGTGGCACCTGTTGCGGGACCACACCGCGCAGGAGCTCCACCGCGTCGAGGCTGGCGCTCGGCACGTCCACGCTGACGGCAAGTGCGTCGCCGTTGCGGTCGTAGAGGCCACCGCGCTTCGGCGCCACGTGCAGGCGCCGCTGGCGTTGCGACTCCGCGAGCTCCTGCCACCCCGCACCGTCCTCGATCATGATCGTGAACGCTGCCGAGACGACGAGGCCGAGGCCGAGCGAAAGCAATCCGCAAAGCAGGCCCATGCGGATGCGCACCCAGCGCCCGCGGGCCGCTTCATCGATCACGGAGCTGCCTCCGCAGGGCTCTCGACCTTGGGGACGGCGGCTTTCTCCGGTGTTTCGGCGGGCAGCGCGCCGGCGGCGAGGATACGGTCGGCGCTCGGCTCGCTCATTCCGAGCAACGTGCGCGCGACGAACTCCACGCGCTCCGGTGTCTTGTGGCTGGCGAGCTCGAGCTCGAGCACGTGTTTCACCTCCCTGAGCCGCGCGACGCGGGCGTGGGTGCGGCCGAGTTCGTAGCCGAGTTCGACCGAGCGCACGCGCAGGGCAAGATGCACCACGAACGCCGCGGTCGCCGAAACCACGGCGATCGTCCAGAGCACGAGGAACGCGCGGTCGTCCTTCATTCCGACTCCTCACTCGACGCCGCGACCCGGCGCGCGGCGCGGAACTTGGCGCTGCGCGCGCGCGGATTCGCTTCCACCTCCTCGTCGGACGGCGAAAGTGGCTTCTTTGAGAGCGGCTCCCAGGCATCGCGTCCGTAGAGCTCGCGCTTCACCGGACGGTCCTCGAGTGAATGGAAACTGATGATGGCGGCCACCCCACCGGGCGCCACCCGGCGCCGCGCCAGCGAGAGGATGCTCTTCACCTGGCCCGGCTCGTCGTTGACGGCCATGCGCAACGCCTGAAAGGTGCGCGTCGCCGGGTCGACGCCGCCCACCCGCCGCGGCCCCACCGCCCGCACGACCGCGCGCCGGAGCTCGAGCGTGTCCGTCAGTCGTTCGGCGAGCAACGCCTGCTTGATGCAACGGGCGATGCGGCGCGACGCGCGTTCCTCACCGAGCTCGAAGATCAGATCGGCGAGCTCTTCCTGCGACACACGCTCGATCAGTTCGCGCGCCGTTTCGCCACGGGTCGGGTCCATCCGCATGTCGATCGGACCCGCGAGTCGAAAGCTCATGCCGCGTTCGGCATCGACGAGCTGCTCGGAGCTCACCCCGAGGTCGGCCAGCAAGCCGTCGATCTCGGCGATGCCGTGCGCATCGAGCGTCGCCTCGATCTCGTCGAAGCGGGCATGCGTCACCAGCGCGCGTTCCCCGAACTCCGATAGCCGTGAGCGAGCCGCTTCGACCGCCCGCGGATCGCGATCGAAGCCGAAAAGCCTGAGTCCGGGCAGCGCGCGGAGCAGCGCGCTCGCGTGGCCGGCGCCACCGACGGTCGCGTCGACGAGCACGCCCTCGATGCCCGTGAGCGCCTGAACGACCTCGGTCAACATCACCGGGGCGTGGAAAAAGCCCGCGGGATCGGAGTCGAGGCGGCGCGCTGCCATCATAGCCTGAGCCCTTCCATCGCGGCGCGAAGCTCTTCCACTTCGCCGGCGCTCATGGTGAGCGCGCGATCCCACTCGGCCTTCGACCACAGCTCCAGGATCGGCCCCATGCCGGCCCACACGGCGTCCTTGTCGAGCTTCGCGTGTTCGCGGAGGTGCGGCGGCACGAGCACGCGACCCGAACCATCGAGCTCGCACTCGACGGCGGCCGACACGTAGAGCCGGCGAAAGCGCACCGCGTGTCGACCGAGGCTCGGGAGCTCCGTCACCTTGGCTTCGAACGCTTCCCAGGCGCGGAGCGGATAGAGGTGCAGGCACGGATCGAACGGGGCCGGAGCGAGCACCGTTCGCGCATCGCCCCCACCCGACACGAGCTCGCGAAAGCGCGCGGGCAGACTGATGCGACCCTTCGCATCGACGCTGTGCATGAAGTGCCCGCGGAACATCGGCTATCGGTTGGCTCGGCTCGCCACTGGGTGGGCTGACTTGACACTCAGCCCCACTATTTCCCACTGGACCCGCCGAAGCTACGGGCCGACCTGCCGGTCTGTCAACAATGCTGGAGACCGAATGTTTGAACAAACACATGAGCTTGTGAGGTAGTTTTATGACTCACATGAACGGATTATCAGTCACCCCGTGCTAGACTGGGTCTCTTGGCGCCGGGGGCCGGAGAGCCAGCGTGAGGGCGAAGAGGGCGAGGGCGAGGGCGGCGGGGAGTGCGGCGACGAGGACCATGGTGCTCGCCATCGCAACGTCCGTGCCGTTGATCAAACCGATAGAAATCGAAGGCTTGGCGGACCGATAGCCAGCGTGCCGTGTGCCCGGGTACACAAGGCGGGGCCTGGCGTCGGACGTCACCTGCAACCTCGGCGTCTCTACAGCCGAGCTCGAAGCGCGGAAGGCTCCAGAGGCTCGTCGCTCGTGGCCCGACCGGCCGGATCACCTCGACAGCGACAGGAAGATGGTCATCCCGTCCCGGTACACCAGCAGCAACGCTCGTCCCTCGTCCTTTCGTGATGCCTTGCGGAACGCATCCACCGAGGGTGTCTCGGTTCGATTGACCTCGACGACAACGTCGCCGGGCCGCAAGCCCGTCCCGGCCGCTGGGCTCTGAGGCTCGATGCGTGTCACGAGGACACCTCGCACCTTTTCCGGGATCCGCATCTGGTCGCGCGTCGCGCCATCGAGCTCTCGCACGCTAACGCCGGCGAAAAGGCCAGCGGCGTCCGTCTGTTGCACTCCAGAACCGAGCCCGGCCCCTTCCGCAGGCAACTCACCGAGCGTGACGTCGAACGACGCCTGCTTGCCACCGCGCAGTAGGTCGACGCGCACCTTCTTGCCCCTACCCGCGAGGGCCACGAGGTTTCGCAGGTGGGCAGAATCGTGGGTCTTGACCCCATCGATGGCGGTGATCACATCGCCGCGCTTGAGCCCCGCCTTGCCCGCCGGACCATCGAGCGTCACGTCGGAAACGAGGACGCCGCTCTTCGCAGCGATCCCCATCGATTTGGCGAGCTCCTCGGTGATGTCCTGGATCGCGACGCCGAGCCATCCGCGGATGACCTTGCCGTGGCGGAGAATGGAGTCCTTGACCTGCATCGCCATGTTGCTCGGAATGGCGAAGCCGACCCCCTGGTAGCCGCCTGTCCTCGAAACGATGGCCGTGTTGATGCCCACGAGCAGCCCGTCCATCGTGACGAGCGCGCCGCCGGAGTTCCCGGGGTTGATCGCCGCGTCGGTTTGAATGAAATCCTCGTAGTCGGTAATGCCCATGTTCGCGCGGCCGACGGCGCTGATGATCCCCAGCGTTACCGTCTGCCCGATGCCGAATGGATTTCCGACAGCCAACACCAGGTCGCCGACCCGAATTTTCGACGAGTCCGCCACGGGAATGGCAGGCAGGTCCTTTGCGTCGACGCGCAGAACGGCAACGTCGCTCTTCGGATCGGCTCCGACGAGCTTGGCTTGGAACTCGCGTCCGTCCTTGAGCGCCACGCGAATCTTCTCCGCCTGGGCGACGACGTGGTTGTTGGTGACGATGACCCCATCGGATGAGACGATGACACCCGATCCGAGGCTCTGTTCTCGGCGGCGCGGGGGCTCGTGAAAGTTCTGGCCGCGCTGGTCGAAAAAGTAACGAAAGAAGGGGTCGGAGAAGAAAGGCGACCGGTTGGGCTCGAATTGACGACCCGCCGTCTTCTCCGAGAAGACGTTGACGACGGCCGGCGTGACCTTCGCGGCCACATCCGCGATGGATTGGCCACCGGCAAGGAGTACCGGGGAGCTCGTGAGATTGGTGAACGCCGTGCTCGCGGCGGGCGTCGTCGCCTGTGCCGACGCACGCGGCGGCCGATCGCAGGACGGGAACGCGCCGAAGGTCATGCCAAGCCCGACCAGGCAAGCACTGC